>Ga0209603_1002837_pt1 | contig 15471 bp, 17 predicted proteins | sample COGITO_mtgs_1206_FD_184812 | JGI IMG/M metagenome (GOLD analysis project Ga0209603, IMG submission 184812) | Pelagic marine microbial communities from North Sea - COGITO_mtgs_120607 (SPAdes) (version 2) | ecosystem: Environmental > Aquatic > Marine > Epipelagic ... | reverse complement strand
CTGCGGGCCTTGCGGCTGACTGGTATATACGATCTAATAAACGAAAAATTGTGATTACACGCCCCATGATTCCGGTAGGAGAAGACATTGGCTTCCTTCCCGGTGATCTAGAAGAGAAGACAACGCCTTGGGCGATGCCTGTCTTAGACGTGATCAGCCAAAGAATCGGACCTAAGAAGATGGAATGCGACTTAGGAAAATCCATAGAAGTAGTACCTCTGCAACTTATGCGCGGTCGTACATTTGACGATGCTTGGATATTAGCCGATGAGGCCCAAAACCTTTCTATTGAGCAAGCTAAAATGCTTGTAACCCGTGTAGGGGAAAACTCGAAATTACTTATAAACGGAGATCTTAAGCAAAAAGACATACCTGAAAAATCAGGACTTGCTTGGTTGATCCAAAACATTAATAGATATTACCTGCCTATTTCCGTAGTTGAATTCAATCTTAACGATTGTCAACGATCTGACACTTGTAAGATGTGGTTAGAAGTTATGGAAATGGAAGAGAACAGGGAAAAATTAGGACACAAATGATTATATCAAACGAATACATTTTTGTATTTGTTCCTAGAACAGGCTCTCATTCTATAGAGGCCGCTATATTAGAGAATGACCCGGGTGCAATTAGCGTTGATCCGGGTTGTCCTCCTTTTAAATGGCAACCATATGATCACTCTATAGAATACCAAAAACCTGTTTTTGCTGTTTTAAGAGATCCTGTAGATTGGATTTTGTCTATGTATAATGGACATTCTTCTTGGAACGGTTCAAGGCTTAATAGGTATTCACCTAAGCTAAACGCAACAAATACTTTAAACAAAAACGACATACTTGAATTGTGGTACTTTCTTTCGAAATGGTATCTACAGACCGGATGCTACCAACAAACGCATTGGATAGGTAAAAGCGAAGTAATCCTTTTTGACGACATAAATGAACACTTTGATTTTAAAATACCCAAGCTAAATGGCGTAGCTAAAACTATTACTTGTTTAGATGACAGCGCTTTGTCTCTTGCTAAAGAAATTTGGAAAGAAGATTTTGAGCTTTACGCTAAACTTAAAGGACACAAATGAAAAACAACTGTTTTGTATATCGACTAATTAACCTAAGCAACGGTCGATATTACATTGGTTACCATAAAGGAACCGAGTCTGACGGTTATATTTGCTCATCCAGAAACTATGAGCTTTGGGAGGATATGCAAGAGCATATTTTCACGAGAGATGTACTCCAGTACGGAGACAAAGAAACGTGTAAACTTCTAGAGTCTAACCTCTTGTCAGAATGTTTTATGGACAAGAAATGTTATAACTTTTCAGATGGTAGCGGAGGATTTCTCCTTCGTGACACTTATGTAGGTGTCCAAGTCCCATCTAAGCTTCTTATTGAGTCGGAAGAAATCCCTTACGATAAGATGACTAACGAATTTATCTGGTATAAGAAAAGCAAATACGTAGCACTTGGATATCATGGAATCAAACGTGATGTCAAAGATGCTCAGTCATTCATCGGACGAATTAAACTTAGAATTAGACAAATTATACGGAAAATACTATGAGTGGTATTACACTTCACGGAGGTCAATCTCAAATCATACAAGATATGTTTGTAGACCAATCCGTAAGATATGGTACTGTTTGTGCAAGTCGAGGATTTGGTAAATCATATCTGGCGGCCTGTGCCGCAGTTTTAGCTGTACAAGAACTAGTTGCATTACCAGCAGACGTTCCAAACAAAAATGTTTGCTTGATAGCCCCTACGTACCAACAAGCAGTGGACATCTATTATCCACTAATTGCATACCAATTCGGTATGGAAGACTTTTGTGATAAGTCATCACAGCACTCAGGAACATTTTGGTTCCCTAATAATGTTATTCTCAAGCTATGGTCGTATGAAGCGTCCGAACGACTTCGTGGCTCAGGCCAATACTTTGCCGTGCTTGATGAGGTAACTACTTGGAAGGGTGCCGGAGGTTCTTTTAAAGAGTCTTGGGAATCAGTAATTCAGCCCTGTTTAACAACCCGTTGGTCTCCGGAAAGAGCTAAAGAATATGGAGCACCCTCACCCGGTCGTGCTTTGGTTATTTCTACTCCTCGTGGAAGAGATTATTTCTACGATATGTTTAACTTCGAAGCGGTAGACGAAGATTGGAAATCATATCACTTTACCTATAAAGACAGCCCTTATCTTGACTCGGCTGAGATTGAAAAAGCAAAACACACTATTGACCACTTTAAATTTAAACGAGAGTATGAAGCTTCGTTTGATGAGTCTGGAAATTCTGTGTTTTATAATTTTAATCGTAAAGATCACGTAGATAAAACAATTAAAGATTTTGAAAAAGAAGAGACTGTTTACGCCTGTATTGACTTTAACGTTTCTATTATGGCGTGTTCTCTATTTGCCCTTCGAGGCAATCAGATGCAATTCATTGAAGACTTTATGGGACACCCCGATACGGAATCTCTTGCTAAAACGCTAAAGAAGCGATTTTTAGACAAAGGACATGACGTTAAGTGCTTTCCCGACCCTAGCGGTCGTGCAAGAAAGTCTTCGGCGGCAGTAGGCCGTACTGACTTCTCTATTCTACAATCATATGGTTTTGAAACGATTGCTAGAAGCAAAGCACCTGCACTGATTGATAGTGTGGCGGCAGTAAATAAAAACTTAAAAACAGCGAGTGGACACATTAACATGCTGTTTCACCCTCGTTGTAAACACACTATTAAATCGATGGAACGAACCTCTTGGAGAGAAAATAATCCTGACTCTGCTATGATTGATAAATCAGCAGGTGACGAACACCATTCAGATGGCGTAAGATATGCTACTGAATTTTTGTTTCCTGTCACAAGTGGTCAAAAGGTGCGTTCTAAGCAATCACATAATTTCTAAGGAGACATAAATGGCTAATTCAGCTACGTCTGCAAACCGCTCTAAGTCAGTCGGCGATCCTCATCCTAAGTATGAGTCATTGAAGCCGCTGTGGAGAACATCTCGTGGTATTCTTAACGGCCAGTCTCAAGTTAAGGAACTTGACACTACTTTAGATCAATACGGGTTTAGCAACATTTTGTTGCCCTTTTCCCCTTCTATGACTCAAGAACAATACAACTTTTACAAAGCCGAAGCAGAACTCCCCGGCCTTACAGCGCAATACATTAAAGTACTTATCGGAGGAATGCTCCGTAAGCAACCTGAGATTACTCTTCCCGAAGATTGTCCTAAAGGTTGCTCTGATTGGATTCGTCACGAGTTTACATCAACTAACAACTCCTTGTTGTCTTTTCTTGACACTGCGCTGTTTGAAGAGCTTCAGACTTCTCGCGCTTGGGTTTTAGTAGATTACCCTTCAGTACCTAATTATGATATTCTCTCTAAGGAAGAGCGAGATGCAATTAAACCGTATCCTACACTTCTTAATGCGGAGTCTGTTATTAACTGGCGTACTGGGTCTCATCCACGTACTGGAAAGCATTGTTTGCTGGCACTTGTCGTGCGTTCCTTTGAACAACAATATCGTGATAACCCTTTACACCCTGATTATGTAGAGTGTGCTTATGTTCACCGCATTAACGAAGAAGGAATTTACGTAGTAGACAAGTACGAGCTTCGTCAAGAAAACTCTGCTAACGTTAATTTCATTAATGGTATTGCACAACAAGACTATGAAGTCTCCGGTGGAATGCACAATGCTAATTCAGGAAATAACAATAGTCACTGGAATAAAGTAGCTACATACGATCAAATCATGGGAAATAATGAAATGTTTGATTACATTCCTGCTATTCCCCTTAACGGAAACATTGAAGGTGAAGAGCCTGTTCTCATGCCTTTAATTGACCGTGAAGTTAGCTTATATAACAAAGTCTCACGTCGTAACCACCTATTGCTTGGTGCGGCGACCTACACTCCTGTTGTAATCTCTGATATGACTGACGATCAATTTGAAGACGTCGTATCTGCAGGATTGGGATCTTGGATTAAAGTCCAACAGGGAGATGATGTTAAAGCGCTGGAGACCCCTTCTCGTGCTCTAAGAGATATGGAGACGGTAATCCAGAACAACATTAACGAGATGGCCCGTCTAGGAATTAGGATGATGGCGGCTGAAAACGGCTCAGGTCGTGATTCAGGTGTGGCACTCGAAATCCGCAACGCAGGACAATCTGCACTGCTAGCATCTATCTCAACTAAAGTTTCACAACAGATGACTAAAATCCTTTGCTGGATGATCAACTGGAATTACGGTACTAACTATGTTGTTTCTGACATTAAATTTGACCTTACACCAGACCTCAACCCTGCACCTCTTGGCGCAGATTGGATCAGACTAGTAACAGAATGGTATACTGGTGGACTTATACCCCGCTCTACTTTCCTTGATATCGCTAAGGCAAATGATATTATTGATTCGGACTATGATGATATGAAAGGGCAAGAAGAAATAAACCAAGATGACCTTATTATGGGTGGTTTAGACGCTTCTACAATGGATATGGATTCCTTGTTAAAGCAACAAACACAAGAACCTGAAGTGGTCACTAACGAAGAAGAGGATGAAGACGATGACTGAAGAAGTCAAAGTAGCGCTTAAAAAGCGAGGACGTCCTGCTAAAAGCAAAGCGGTCGAAAAGGCCGCTCAACCCACACCTATGCCTAAAAAGGTTGAACTCCAGGCGGGAATGGTTGCTGAAAGCGGACTATGGAAAATCGAAGAGATCCGTGGAGATCGAGTAATTGTTGTACCTACCGAAAAGCACGTTAATGCTTTCGGAAAAGCAAACATTACTAAAGAAGCTTTTAAAGCTCTTTAAGGAGATTATCATGGCTAAAAGACCTACTAGAAAACAATCATCTCTTGGCTTAACTAATACTGTTATGGCAGTAGCGGCTAAGAAAGAAATTGATCACGCTAAAGAAGAAAAAGTCTCTATTAAACAAGGAGATGTCACAAAGTGTGGATTCACTGTTAAAGAAGTGATGAAGGACGGACGTCTACTTATTTCAAGCTTGGACTGTGCGAAAATAGTCAATAGAGGCGAAATAGAACTCGCATAAAACAAGGAGGGCTATAATGACCGTTAATACTGATTTGTATGACCGTCAAATAGACCATGCGGCGATGACTCGTTTGTTTGAAGAAAATGTTCAAACAGACACTAAAAGAATCATCAGGCGTCACAGAAAACGTTTACGTAGCTTACTGGGCGGTTCCGAAAGGGCCGCATTTGAAGAGGTAAGCACAGGAGAGGTTCGTAGATTTACTAAAGAACTCGACCTCTCTCTTAGTAACAACATGAAAGATTATGGTATTACAGAATTAGATTTTAGCACTAACAACCTAGCTAAGTCAGTTGGGGTCTATGCAAACATTAGACGCCCACGCGCAACGGCTGTGTTAGAAGAAATTGTTGGGGCTAACATCCGAGGAGAAGGAAATCTAAGCAGACGTATTCAAGCATTAGGCGCAGGTCAGCTTACCCGTATACAAACAAAATTAAAAGCGGGTATAGCGGTTGGTGCAACTAACGAATCAATAGTGAAAGATATTGTTAGAACCACACGCCTAACTGAAGCACAAGCAAGTGCTTTAGTACGCACTGCAGTTACAAGAACCCAAACAACATCCCAGTTAGCCGCTCTTAAAGAGAACAGGGCTATCATTAAGGGAGTTCGGTTCACTGCAGTATTGGATAGTCGTACAAGTGCAATCTGCGCTCACCACGACGGCAAGGTTTATGACCTTGATGACGGACGCTTCACTCCCCCACTACATTGGCGTTGCCGATCAACTTTGGTCCCGGTCGTCAAATCCCACAGTGAGCTTTTAGAAAGTACTTCTCCGGATGTAAAAAAGACAGTCTTAAAAGGACTAACAGCAAATAAAATCGCTACCCTAAGCGGTTCTGTTGCCCCTCGTGAAAACTATGGGCAATGGTTGAAAAGACAACCTAGACAAGTCAAGGTTAGACACTTTCAGGGAGATGTGCAGAAAGTAGATCTCTTTGATAATGGTCAATTGCCCTTGGAGAGCTTTGTTACAGCAAGTGGAAAGCCGCTCTCTTTGACGGCCCTTAGACGTTTGGATAATAAAAATACAAACACTACTCCTGTCAGGCAAAAAGTTTTAAGCTCAAAAACAGTTAGTGCGTTAGAAGTTAACGCGGCACGACCTAGTACTATTTTGCGAAACAAAAAAGTTGAGGAGCAACTTAGAACGTTTTATCGTGCAGAAGCGGCTAACTCTAATGCCATTCTCTCTGTAGTAGACTTTCGAGGAACAAGTATTCCGGGAAAAAGAGCTAGTCGCAGAAGAGCTAATAATCAATTTGATGAGAGAAACACGGGTGTTGACCCCCTTACTGGTGAAATGAAATCTACTTTAGTTTACAACCCCGATTTCAAAGTATACCAAGAGAGAATTGACTTCCTTGACAACTCTAAATTACTTAAATCCGACGAAAAGCAATGGATTAAAAACTTCGTTCAGTCACTAGAGAACGACGGTTTGTCTGTTAACCAGCAATCTGCTGTGTTAGAAAATTTACGTATTGTTTTTGAAAGATACGCTAAAGACAAAAAACCATGGGAAAACTTTGCGGCGGTACTCAGAGCAGAATCTAAAAACTCCGTAGTTAACATATCTAGAATTTTAGATAGACGATCTAGAGCAAGATCCCAATTCTTCCGTTTCGGACCAGATGGTGAACGTGCTCAAATTCAAATTATGGGAGAATGGACCTACTTTGATGATATTACTAAACGTGCTTTAACTAACCAAAGGTTTGTAGACAGCTGGTCGGTAAGTGAAGGATTAGATTTAGCAAGAACACTTTATTCAAAAGGTCGTTCTCCGCTAAAAACCTATTTTCCTAAACCTCCTTCTTTCATACCTAAAATACCTAGTGTTAGAAAAAGCATTTTAAAAGAAATTGAATCATTACCTTTTGGTAAGGCTTTTGTAAAGCGATACCAAGGCAAACCTTCTGACGGAGCCATATCTGAGTTTCTTAGAAGTGGTAATGAAAGAAAAAGAAGATTTCTAGATCTTGATTGGTACTACACCAAGAAAAAAGATGACTTTTTACAAAACCAATTAACACCTAAGTATTTACAAAAGCGTGTAAAGCTAATGTCAGAAATTATGGCGGATGTAGCTACTGGGCAATCTACTGACTATGACGCTTTATCTATTACTATAGGTAAGAAAATATTTGAAGCTGAAAAAAGTGACTTTGAGATATTCTTTAAAGCACCTACTATTAAAAACTACCATGAGGTAGGCTCTAATATTTTGCAGGGATTAAAAGAACAAGGAAAGATTAAAGTTGGACTCAGAGGCGTTACTAGGCGTGGTGTAGTTGACTTGGATTCGGGCCGTTCGGCAATGGGTTCATTTGCAGACACTATTTCTAGAGAGGTTGAAATTATAGATCCAAAGATGTTAGCATTACAACGAGCTAATCGTGAACTTATTTATTCTCGTAGAATGGGTATTGTAAACGAAAGAGACAGGTTGTATGTAAGAGCAGGACAAAAGAAGTTTTATGATTCTCGTGGAAGAAAAACTACTGAATCTATTATTACTAGAAAAGCATCTGCTAACTATGATCAAGACCTTATTGACAAAGATTTTGCTGATATGTTAAATCACGTCATGGATGCTGAATGGGAAATCGACCAAGACTTTGCTGGATTTTTTGATGATCTTGCACACTTTAGAGATCCTAGAGGTAACGTAAAGAAATTTGATGAGCTTAACGGCTTTAGAAAAATTATTATACAGCGTGGTGAGATGGGCGCTGGAATGCTACAATCTATTAGGTGGCACAGACAAAACAAATCAACATGGCGCAATTGGGCGCAAATCGATGGTAGAGGCCGTGTCTATACCCAAGGTTATTTGCATCCTGCAGGCGGTGAATTTGTTCGTCCATTCCTTAATACAGCAGTAGCAAAAGAAATTAACGAAGAAGTTTTAGAAGAATTACGTATTCAATTAGGTACTCTTGTTGGTGAAGCATTTAGCGTTTTAACTAATGAAGGCCGCTTAAGATCTTTCCGTGCTAATGAAAAGGCATTTTTAGAACTCGGTGAGCTTATGCTTTCTCAAACACAAAGGCCCCGTAGAATACGAGACTTCTTACAGCACCCTTTGGTTCAGGAAATTGAACCTGAAGAATTACCAAAGCTTGCTAGGTTTGCATTAGAATACGCCCGTATACACAAGCATGTAGACGGTGACTTCACTAATGTAAAGCAACTTCGAACTTACAAAACTAAACTAGGTAATGAAAACGATGCATCGGCATCAGGAGCACAACTTATTGCTTTGTCAACACGAGACCGTGCGCTCGCAGAAGCAAGCAATGTTGTAGCTACTAGCCGTAAAAATCGTTTATATGACTTAGTTGCAGAGAGAACTGCATCTGACCCTCGATTCCAAAAATTAGGACTCGACCTCGAATTCGGAGACTTAGCGAAAGGCGCAAAAGGGCAATCGATGGTCGCATTCTACGGTGCGGGGCAAGTGACTCAGGCGGCTTCCTTAGAAGGGAAGTTATCAAAAGCTCTCAGCAAAAAAGGATATACAGTTATTACTAAAAGTGAGTTAGCGTCTTGGAATAGAGACATTGATGTTTCAATTAAACGCGCAGAGCGTGACAATGCTTTATCTATGGTTGCAAGCTTACGTGAACTTAAAAAAGATGTAAATAACTCAATTAACAACAGTTCTCCAATCGGTAATCGTCTAATGGCGCAAGTCAAAGATGTTCACCCGGACTCAGAACTATTTGTTTCAAAACTGACCAACGTTAGAGGCGGCATTGTTGGCCCTGCTCAATTTAAAGAAGTAGCAGAAATCATGTCAGGTCACCTTAAAGATATTGCTCCTATTACAGAGAGTTTTGTATCTTATTGGAAAGACGTTGCGAGAACCTTCATCGAAGAATCCGGACAGGTAGATATACCTTGGGTTACTATGGATGGTAAGGTTCTGTTTCAGAGGTACCGTCCTATTGTTCAGGAAAGGATAAGTTTTATTGACCCTGTAACAGGAAGGCGAGTATCAAACATCTATGAGGACTCAATAACAGATTCTAAATTTATTGGAAGACAATCTATTATTGGCGCTCGTAGTGGTTTGGGAGTAAACGGTAATCATATGAATGATGCCACTATCGTAAGATGGTTCCATCTCTGGGGGAGGAAGAACGGTGTTCAGACTTCAACAATCCACGATGGCTTCTTTACGAATCTAGCTGACTCAACTCGGGCTAAATTTCAATTACGACGAATTTATGCTCGTGCAGTAGAAGGTGAAACACTCTTAAACACCCTCAAAGAAATGAGGAAAAGAGGACTCTCAGAGGAGTCATACCGTAAGCTTATAGCAAGAGCTAAGGCTGAAGGATTACTAAACCCCAAAGATGGCATAACTGCCAAAGAGATCAATGCCCCTATCCCGGAAGGGTGGGACTTTTACGGTATTGGACCCTAACTATAAACTCACTGCGACCGTGTCGCTTATACATATCAAATTCAATGGGCTGTGCCCAGGAGAAAACATACTATGGAAAATGAAAATAACGTTGAACTTAATGAAGCTAATGAAAACGGTTCAGACATGAGCACATCAGACGAAATCAGTAAAATGGTTGAAGCTCGTGTCATGGAAGAGCTTTCCGGAATCAAAGAGAAGCTTAACTCTGCTTACTCTGCTCGTGACGAAGCTGTTAAAAAGGCTGTAGCTTACGAAGAAGAGCGCAAGCAGTTAACTATTAAGCAACTCGAAGAAGAAGGCAAGCACAAAGAAGCCGCTGACATCAAACTAACTGAATTGTCTGCACGTTTAAACGAGCGTGAGAAGCAAATTACTGAGCTTACTCGTGATTCTGTTGTACGTGATGCACTTCGTGGTTTGGACTTCCGTAACGATACTGCGGCTGATTTCGCATATCGTGATGTTGTCTCGCAATTAACTCAAGACGAGAATGGTCAGTGGGTACACCGCACTGGCGCTTCCATTAAGGACTTTGTTGATTCATTCCGTAAGGATGATGATAAAGAGTTTTTGTTTAGACCTAAGCAATCAGCAGGCGTTGGCGCACAAGGCGTTCAAACCCCTACTGGCGGCTTCGATGCAACTAAACCACTCTCAGAAATGACCACAGATGAAATAATGGCGGCGGCCGCTGCTGGACATCTCGGCTCTAACGAGAAGTGGATCTAAATCTAACTAACTAATCTACTTCTATTTTACTTTATTATTTTAAGGAATTTAAAATGGCTATCTCTTCAAGTGCTTTTGGCACTCTTAATAAGGCAATCTCTGCTTACACGGACGAAATGTACACTCGTGCTAAGAAAATTGCTGGTACTGCGTTGGTAGGTACTGACGCTCAAATCACTCCTAACGGCGAAGACTTCATCGGTCAAGTTCGTTTCTACAAGCCTCTCGGCAACTACGCTGTTGGCGCAACTGGTGCTTCTAGCCCCGACGTTACTGGTTCTGCAAACGCAGTTGTTAACGTTGCTACTCAGACTGAAGACTACGGTCGTACTACTAACATCAGCACTGAAGTTCAGACTTACATTAAGACTGTCCGAACTCACGGCGCTAACGAGTACATGGTTCAGAGCGTAATCTCTGGACAAGACGGCCTTTCTAAGATCGCTCGTGACTTCTCTGAAACTCGTGCAGAAGACGAAGATCAAGCCCTTCGCGCTTGTCTTGCTGGTGTTATGAACGCTGAGCTTAAGGTTGCTAACGACCTAGCTGGTACTACTTACAGCGAGATGTTTGCTGGTAACGCTGTTGACGGTGACTCTGCAAAAGCTTTTGCTTACGTTGCGGCTTCTTCTGACACTGTTGGCACTGGTTCTTCACTTGAGTCTTTGACTGACCTTTCTCAGTCTAGCCCAGGTCGTCGTGTTGAGCACATCATCCGCGCTATGGGTGCATACGCTGACTACACTCCTGACTTCGTATACCTCGTAGTTTCTCCTGAGACTTACCTCGACATCCGCGTTGCCAACTTGGTTGACGACGAGCGTGTAACTGACGGAAACATCTCTTTCGAAACTCTTTTGGGTGGCGTTGTTCGCGTTATCGTTTCACGTAACTTCGGTCTTGGCCTTGGTGCTCAAACTCACGCAGGTCTCTCTGGAACTACTGAAATCAGCACTGCTAAGGTTTCTTACATGATGTTGCCTTCTTCAGTCTTCATGAGCAATGTTAACGTTCCTAACCCCGTTGCTGTTGACCGTAACGAAAACGTAGGCATGGGTACTGGTCGTACTACTGCTTGGTACCGTTGGGGATACGTTATGCACCCACGCGGCTACAGCTTCGCTGGAACTCAGACTGCATTCGCTACTAACGCGTCTCTCACTGGTTCTGCGGCTACTCCTGCATGGGAGCGTAAAGCTGACATCCTTAACCTCGGCATCTTGCCTATCTTCCACGCTTAATTATCTAAGAGGTAACTGACTATGGCACTAATTAAAGGTGTAAACTCTTTTGTGACTTTGAATGAAGCCGACAGTTATCTCGAAGATCGCGCTGACGTCGCGGCTTGGAAAAATGCAGACGATTGTCTGAAAGAAACTTGTTTAATAACTGCAACCACCCTTCTTGACGAACTTCCGTTTGAAGGGGGAGTTGTAGATATAGATCAAGATTTAGCCTTTCCACGCTCTGGTTCTTTCCGGGATCAGAGTCGTGGGATGCGCGTTTCGTATTCTACTTACACATTTCCAACTACCGATGAAGCAGACAATACTCTGAAAAGAGATATGCGTTTGCTTCGACGCGCAACTTACGAGTTGTCGTATCACTTGATCAACAATGAAGGACTTCTAGACCGAACTGGTTCTGTTACAGATATCAAAGTAGGTTCTATTTCTTTGACCGAAGTACAAGATGCATCTGTATTTCCACGTCACATCCGTAAAATTGTTGAGCCTATGTTGAAAGGTGGTGGAACTAGATATTGGCGAGGCTGGTAATCATGGCATTAAGATCAAAGATTACTAAAGCAGTTGATACTGCGTTTGCTAAAGTTGGAGATCTTGCCGAAACGGTCACTCTTAAAATTACTTCTGAACAAACCTATAACTTTGGTACAGGAAGTGTTTCTTCTACTACAGAAGAAAAGTCTGTTACTGCAATTGTGATGTATGCAGAACAAGACACCACAGATATAGACATTTCTGTTCCTAGAAAAGAAGTTTTAATTAAAGAGAAAGACTTGGCAGAACCAAAACGATTTGACAAAGTATCAATACAAACCGTCGATCATTCTATTATTTCTTACAAAGTAGAACCCGGACTTGTAACACTACTAGTTACGGAGGTATAACATGTCTAAATATGCAAATGTCATTAGTGACATTGAGGGTCAATTCGGAACTTCTGGATGGACTAACACAAACATATCTGCATTCCCCTCTAACTTTCGTGTTCCTGCTAATCTATCTGAATTTGTTAAAATTGAGGTGCTACCCCTAAGTAGCAATAGCGACTATGGCAGATTCGGAGTAGAAGGCATCGTTTACATTCAAACATATGTCCAAGCTAACCAAGGCGTTAAGCGTCTGATGGAAATAGCAGATCTACTCGACAACATTTTACAAAATAAGACCTTTACAAACGGTACTCAAACTCGTGAGAGTTCGCTAAACGTACTAGGTCTAGACCGAGATAACCCTGAATTGTTCAGAGGTGATTTCGCTGTCGATTTTATTAACTACAACTAATTACTGAGGTTAAATACCATGGCACACATTTCAAACATCGGTGCGGCTAAGTTCACTACTCTTGACTACGTACCTAACACTGCGGCTAACGCTAACTCAGCGGCGGCAGACCTTCACGCGCTTTTCGCGTCTAACAGCTCTACTGCTATCGCTGGCGGAGCTGACGAGGCTGTTGAGGCTGCAGTTGTTCACGTTGGCAACATCCGTGAGTTCCCTTCACTGGGTACTCCTGCAAACGTTGTAAACGTTCCTGTTTACGGACAAGCTACTTCTTCACAGGTTTCTGGCCAGTCTGACGCTCCTACTCTGGAGTTCACTCTGAACTACGTTCCTGCTGATCACGCTTCTATTGACGCTCTTCGCAAGGCCGCTACTCGTCTTTGCTTCCGCGTTCGTATTGCTGATGCAGACATCACTACTGACGCTTCTGGCGTTATGCTTGCTGATGACAGCGACAAGTTTGCTGACTTCTACTTCTTCGGAACTGTTGCTTCTTTTGAGATTGCTCCTTCTTTGAGCGACTCTCTTCAGGCAACTATGGCTTTGACTATTGAAGGTGACTTCTCTGGTCCATTCAGCCTGACTGGTTCTGCTTACGCCCTTCCTGCGTAATTGAAGCACTCTTAGGGGGTCATTCGTGGCCCCTTATATTTTATACTTAAGGATATTATAATGGACAATAAACCACCATTTGATAAGTCTTTTGTCCTTCAAACTACTCTACGTAACATGAAGAAAGACATTGACTTCTCATCACGTAAAACATTTGACCGCTACAAGGACTTCTCTGACGAGCAAAACCCTGAGCATGTTGAAAAACGTCAAGAAATTTTTGAGACTCTAGACGTATTAAGCAAAATACATAAACTTCTTGATGATTTTCAAGATAATAATCGTCATCTATTTGACTCTAAATAAGGAATACTAAAATGAAGCAATTCGTAGGTAAATTATTAACTCGTGAAGTCCCATTTATGGACGATAAAGTAGACATTAAAGTTTTAACAGTTGGCGATATTCGTCAGATCGAAGCTAAGACTAAAGAAGTCCAAAAGAAGGCCGGTAAGGCTGGTGATCTCGACCAACTAGAAATCCTCCGTTTCGTTTTGCGTTTAGCTGTTGTTGGCGCAGAAGACATGTCTGATGAAGACTTTGACGGCTTCCCCGTAACTGAACTTACTAACCTTTCAGAAGCGATTGTAGGTACAGCACCTGCGGGAAACGCATAGGCGAAAGTGATCTTTGGATTTATGATCTTGCCTTCCACTTAGGAATTCCTGTATACCAAATTGAAAATGAAATGCCCCATAGTGAATTACTTATGTGGGCACAATACTTACAGGCTAGACCGATAGGTTGGCGAGAAGATAACCGAACCGCAATGATGCTACAGTGTCAGGGCGTTAAGGAAGAATCAAAGAACATTTTCCCTACATTAAACCAAATGAAACGCTGGGAAGAACAAGCAGAAGATGAAGAAGCGATGAAGAAGTCGTTACGTCGTTCTGTATTTGGAGCTTTACTTGAAGGCGCTAATAAAGGAAACTAAAATGCCAGTATCGATTAAACTTAAAAACGTAAATCTTGAGTTCGCAAAAGCAGAAAAAGAAGTTATAACTTTAATCAATCAGGCGCAACGTATTAGCGCTTTCCAAGCAAGTTCTGATCTTCAACAAGTCACTCCTATAGATACAGGAAGGGCTAGATCCTCTTGGTTCACTTCTCATTTTAGGGGTGATTTTAGGGATAAAGTTACGGGCGTTTCTGAAAATAGAGCGCTTCTCGGACCAGTTGATACCTCTAAGGTAGAAACACTATACATAACAAACGGAACACCCTACATAAAAGATTTGAACCAAGGAAGCTCACAACAAGCTCCTCCTAGGTTTATTGAAAAAACAATTAGCAAATACTTCCAAGTAAAAGGAAACAGTATTCGCGCAACATAGTTGAAGCCCCTTGATGGTTATATATTTACTTACTTTATATAACCCTTGAGGGGTTTTTTATTAATTTAACTAGGAGACTAACATGGCTGTAGAAATTGAAGTCAAGAGTAATAGTCGTCAGGCACAAGCGGATTTAGCCCGTCTTAACAAGTCTGTCGATAATATTTCTCGTACTACAGATCGAGTTACTAAACAATTCGATAACCTTGTTAAAGTGTCAATTGCTACGTTTGCTGTCATTGGAAGCACTAGAGCTATAACTAATATTACGGATTCATATCGAAGACTTGAGGCTCGAATCGCGCTTGCCACCGATGGCATAGAAAAACAGGCAGTTGCATTTAAACGATTAAACCAAATTGCAATTCGTACTCGTTCAAATCAAGAATCTCTTGCAGACTTATATTCTCGAATTGGTCGCGCTACAAAAGAAATGGGCGTAGAACAAGAGACTGTTATACAAGTAACAGAAAATATCGCTAAGGCGATTACTATTTCAGGGTCCTCTGCTGTATCTGCCAATGCGGCAATTGTTCAGCTGGGTCAGGGCTTAGCCGCTGGCGCACTTAGAGGGCAAGAATTAAACTCAGTAATGGAACAAACCCCAGCTGTAGCACAAGCTATCGCTCGTGGTTTAGGGATTACTATTGGTGAGTTACGAGCTTTTGCTAACGAAGGTAAGCTTTCAGCAGAAGCTGTTATTACTGCATTAAAGGATCAAGGGGATGCAATTGATCAGGAATTTA
>Ga0209603_1002835_pt1 | contig 15479 bp, 30 predicted proteins | sample COGITO_mtgs_1206_FD_184812 | JGI IMG/M metagenome (GOLD analysis project Ga0209603, IMG submission 184812) | Pelagic marine microbial communities from North Sea - COGITO_mtgs_120607 (SPAdes) (version 2) | ecosystem: Environmental > Aquatic > Marine > Epipelagic ... | reverse complement strand
GAACCGCGGACCTACTGATTACAAATCAGTTGCTCTACCAACTGAGCTATAGGAGCGTTATTTGGAGCGGGTAAGGAGAATCGAACTCCTGTCCTCAGATTGGAAATCTGTGATAATACCATTATACTATACCCGCATGTTATTTGGTGGGTCCTCCGAGACTCGAACTCGGAACCGTTCCGTTATGAGCGGAAAGCTCTAACCAATTGAGCTAAGGACCCATGTTGTTTGGCGGGCAGCCAGGGATTCGAACCCTGGGAGGACTTTCACCCTCGTCGGTTTAGTAGACCGGTGCTTTCGACCACTCAGCCAGCTGCCCAAACTTTGGCTCCTCCTGCTGGGCTCGAACCAGCGACAATTTGATTAACAGTCAAACGCTCTACCAACTGAGCTAAGGAGGAATAATTCTTATTTACTGTTCTATTATCGCTTGCGCTAAGAACTAAAATATTCTATCTAAATTGTCAAACAGCGTGTCAGCATCTCTGCTTACTTAGTTAATTTAACATATTTTATAGTGTGTGTCAATCACTTTATTAAACTTTTTTGTAAGTACTTCGATCTATGTTATTAGTTTCTGCTGCTTACTTGTTTAATATAACGTATTATATATAGGTTGTCAATGAGTTTCTTGCCTAATGTGGGAATATTTATCACTTTAATAAAAACTACGCATAGAATGGTGTAAATACAGTATGATTTATACAGAATGGGATCCTTTGAAGGAAATAATAGTTGGCAAGGTTTACGACCCTGCTGATATTGCACACATAGAAGATGTAGAGTTTCGTAATGGACTACAACGAATATTTGAAGAAAGTGAAGAAGACTTTTGTGCTTTAACTGAAATGCTGGAAAGCTACGATGTTGTAGTACATAGGCCAAACTGTGAATACAAAGGTGACTTTCGATATCCTGCGGTATGCCCAAGAGACATGCACATTGTTTATGGTGATCAAGTAATAAACACCATCGGTGGCGATCCCAACCGTTATTACGAGAGTGATCATTTTGCAGATATCATGCTGGGATTAGATAGAGATTACTATGCAATGCCAAGACCGACGTTGCCAGACTTCTATGCTCCATATCAGTTTAACGAAGGTAAAATACTATACCATGCTGCCAACATATTAAAGTGCGGCGATGCACTACTACACACAAAACCGTACAACGACAACACGTATACTCCAACCAGGCAGTTTGGCAGAGGAACTAATACAGGGTTAGATTGGTGCAAGAAGAATGTAGATGCACGTTGGATTGAACTGCATGAAAGCGGACATGCCGATGGTAAGATTGCACTTATCAAACCCGGATTGCTGATGTGTTGGTTAGAAGATATGATTCCTCCCGAACTACAAAGTTGGGATAGAGTAGTTGTACCCAAGCAAGATGTACCTGAACAGTTTTGGCAAAGTAAGAAACAACCTCTTATGCAAAAAAATGTAAATCAATGGTTGGGCAGTTGGATTGGACACGTAGACGAAACTATTTTTGATGTCAATGTTGTTAGTGTATCACCAGAGTTGGTTATTACAAATGGATACGATGCAGGTGTAGCAGCACAACTTAAAAAGCATGGTGTGGAAATGGTTCCATTTAACTTTAGACACAAGTTTTTTTGGGATGGTGGGCTGCACTGTGTAACCTTAGATTTAACAAGAGAAGGCAAGTGTGAAACATATGTATAAGATAGCAATGCACATACCTACCGAACTACTTGTAGTTGATGATTTTTTATCACAGGATGATTGGGATAAAGTACACAATCAAGTACAGTGTGATGAATGGACACAAAGCCAAGCAGACGACAAGTATTGGCACATAACAGACGGTGCCAATTACAAAGCCAGCAAACGCTTTATAAAAGATGCACCGTTCAATGACAACTACGATCCGTGGGTAGAAGCAATAAAAAAGTTTGCAGACAATTGCGAACAAGCACAAGAGTTTGTAAGTGGATATACAGACATTGCAATGCGATGCCACGGATATCCAGTTGGTAGTAAGAATCCTTGGCACACTGACATGGGTGGAGTTACTTACAGTTATTACTTACACAAACAATGGCAAATAAACTGGGATAGTACGCTACTGGTATTACCTCGTGGCAGTGTAGAATACAAACAGATAATGCGTAAGCTACCTGGTACTAAACAACACGACACTTACAAAACAGTAGGCACACTCGAAATGTTTGAGCAAGCAGAAAAACAAAAGCACTTGATTGAATACGGCTTGGGTACATTTGTATCACCCAAGCCCAACAGGCTGGTGTTGATTGGTAAGAATGTTGTACACGGTATAAACAGAGTAGACTCAGATGCTGGAGAAAACATACGATTAACACTTACAGGATTCTTTAACTTTTTTAATACCCAGGTAGTAAAAAATGTTTAGCTCAAAAGCAATTGCAATTCGTGATCCAGAAGTAGCAGATTTTATCAAAACTATAAAGGTACAGTTTGATGCATTTGCATCTCCTATACATTTTATTAAACACCATAGAGAATGGTTAGTAAATAATACATTTTATATTAACGGGCTAGACGAGTTTGAAAATGCATATGTGACTGCCGGTGTTACAGAAGCTTTCAATGAAGTTTACAAGGACGAATGTTTTGTACTAGAAGGCGAATACAGCTATCATAAAGATCTTGGAATACCAATAGTTGATTATAAAAATATTCCAAACGGATCGCGACTTATTATAAGTTATCCATTTGCAGCTACAGGCAATCCACACAATCAGTGGAAAGACATTCTCAACCACTGCGAGAAAAACAATATAAAAATATTTGTTGATGCTTGTTTAGCAGGTGTTAGTTTGGGTAGGATTGATTTGCGATATCCGTGTATTACTCACATTGCATTTAGTTTTAGCAAAGCATTTAATACAGGACATCTACGTAGTGGAGTTGTGTACACTAAAAGTAATGATGCTAGTCCTGCAAGTATTACAAACAAGCATTTTTATTTAAATCATTTAAGTATGGTACTGCACACTGAACTAATGAATCAGTTCAGCAGTGACTTTATTTTTCACAAACATAGATTGAAACAAATTGATTTGTGCAAAGAACACAGCCTAATACAAAGCGACTGTGTTCTTTTTGGGCTAGACAACAATCAACGAAAGTGTCTTAGTCCCGCTTTGGGAAATCAACTACCGTTTGGTCAGTTTGCACAATAACCAAACCTGGTTTAGAGTTTTTGATGTTTTCTTCTTCTTGCATAATTTCGTCGAGGATATTTGCAACTTCTTCATCTTCAAAGTGAAGATATTTTTCAATAACATCTAAACGACTGTCAATCTTGTACAAAAGTTCAAGCATTTCGTCCATTTTAAAATCACTCATTAGTTTGCCGTTACACTAACAGTTGCATCAATGCGATCACCTACACGGTAGTTGTTGTATGTGTATGCTTGTCCGCGGTGTCCATTCCATTCAAACCTAATGAAATAGTTTTTAATTTGACGTACTCGAGACTTTGTGTTTACTGCCTCGCACTGTCGTTCTATACGATATCCTGTGACAACTCTGCGACCGTTGTTGTTATCGCCAGCAATCACACCACCTAATATAGCACCGACCGCTGCGCCTCTGTCATTTCCGGTAGCGCCTTTGCCTAGCAGTCCGCCGATGATCATACCACCTAGTACATCACCGCCATTTGCTCCGCCGCCTGTATTGCCATATACAGGAACTTCTACATCATAGCATTGTGTAGTTGGATTGTTTTGATATACAGTTTCATACCTTGGTTCAACATGTGTAATACGTGCTCGTACTACGTCTGCTGCCGCAGCAGTTGATGTTATAATTGCAATTGTAGTACCGAGTAAAAAGTTTTTCATCATGTCGTCCTTTTGTGTGTCTATATTTATAATATAGCACAACTATCTAGTAGTGTCAACCTATTTATTCGAACAAATCCTCAAATATGTTTGTTTTATCTTCTTTAGGAGCAGATATTTTACACATTTCTTCAAATGTATCACACTCATACTTCCACCACCTGTTGTTTTTATTAGGATGTCCATTAAGATAAAACGGAATATCAACTTCTATAAGATCTTCTGTAGGGATAGCAAAAAAGTAAAATTTATCATGATAGTTTTCATACAGCATAACATAACATGCTTTTTTATGTCTGCATTTAACGCTGCCGCTGTATCTTTTACCGTAGCTGTTTACACGAGCAATTACTGCCTTTGCATCAAACCCATTGTCAAAGTCTTTTCCAGCGCCTAATGTGATACTAATATTCTTGTTTACTGCTGCAATTGCTAGTTCTAACAAATCTTCATAGTTTAGCGACTGTAGTTGGTCGGCATCATATCCAATGACTGGATCATGCTGTAGAATTTTACTAATGCAAAAGTTTTTGATTGCACTGTTTTGTTTAATTCTTTTACTATAGTGTTCAAGTTTATAACGATCCATGTCTCTACCATTTAGTTGTTTAACTTATACATATAATATAACACAACTACCTAGTAGCGTCGACCTATTATTTTAAAAATCCTGAGATTTGTAGAGTATATTTGTCTGCCATTCCAGCGTTGGCACTTAGATGCAAATGATTGTGATCCCAAATGTATCCATCGCCTGCACTCCAATGTGTACTGTTGTGCCACGTCTTGTCGTGTTCTTGATACTGAATAAGATGTCCAACACGCCAATCTTGCAAGTACATATTAGCACGAACTTTTAAACGTTTGTCATCTGGATAACGTTTGTTGATTTGGAAGAATGTATCTCTGTGAATAGGAATAACGTTGCCCGGTGGCTGTAATACTGTGCTAACAGTTACTACTTCAATGCCCAACTGGCGTTCAAACTCTTTGTAGTCTACTTGTGTTTCGTCAAACCACAACTGTCTAATCAATGTGTTGCTGCGTTCGTAGCTGTCTGGAAATCCACCGTGTTCTTCGTGAACATCCTGTAGCTCATGTACTTGGTGTGCAATACAGCTACCTTCGTGTACACTGTAATCGGCATTTAGAAATACATCAAAATCATAATCTAGTTTAACTGTTTCTAACATTAATAGTTTGCTCCATCTTCTGTGCCGTTACCGTACGCAATAACTTCTACCTTAGTTACCCGGTCGTAGCGGAAACTACGGAAGCCTTTGCTTTCAATTGCCCATGCTGCACAAACTTTGTCAGATACTTCACGCACTTTCTTTTGTGTGATTGCATCATCTTTGGTTGCCGGCGGTAAAAAACTTTCAATAAGTGTGCATGGCATTTTACGTTCTTCGCCATTGAGTTTTAAAAAAGTTACTTCAACTACTTCTTTGCGTAATAAACTCATTAGTTCAACACGGGTAGGAATACCTTTTAAATCAGCTATTGTCTTCTGCACGTCTTCTGTTGTAGACATTTACTTTCTCCAATATATCTGCCCAAGTTACATTGGGCTTTCCTCTTAAACTTAAAACAACTCTACGGTTATCATTGCCTGTGTTGTTGCTTCTGTGAAATACATCTGTTTTGATCAGTTGTATGCTATTTAACACTATTGACTCACTCACAATGTAGTTGTTGTCAAAGTATTCAGGCATCATAGCACTGCCGCCTGGTGCAAACTGCTCTGTACCAAAGTCGTTGTTGTGATCTTCAAACCATTCGTTTATACCCAAGTCGCAATTTGCAATAGGAATATTAATAGCCCATGGTCGAAGTTCTTTTGATTGTCCTAAACAATCTTTATGTATTTGTAACTTACGGTGTGGGTTGGTTACAAATAGTCTTGCAGTTTGTAGCTCAATATCAAGAGCATCCAGCAACGATTGTACCGGCCATTCAATGTCTTTGCCAGTGATTAAAAATCCTGTAACCACTGGCATTATTCTTTTGTCGTCTTTGTAAAGTGTTCTGTCATCGAGTTTGTGTCCAAACTCATTCCAATAGATATCATACAACTCTTGTGTTGGTAAATGAAAATCTACTGGACAGCTAAACTTCATCTATTTGATACTACCATATCAGCAAGTCCGTGCTCAACAGCTTCTGCTGCTGTAAGGAATGTATCAAACTTCATAGTTTCAAACAGTTCATCATATGTTTTGCCAGCAGTGTTATGGCGTACATAAAGCTCTGTAAGGCGCCTGTTAACCTTCTTAGACTCTTCAAATGCACGTTGCGCATCTTCAAATTGTAGCTCTTGTACGTGTACACTGCCGCTTGTGCCGCGTGTGCCTGAGCTTACTCTGTGAATCATTGTACGTGCTTCTGGCAACACTACACGTTTGCCTGCTGTACCTGCCATAGCTAGAAACGATCCCATACTACATGCTTGACCCATTACAATAGTACGCACATCGCATTTGATAAACTGCATAGTATCGTAAATAGCCAAGCCTGCTGTTACTGCTCCGCCTGGACTGTTGATGTACAAGTTAATATCTTTGTCAGGATTTTCTGACTCAAGAAACAACATTTGAGCCACAATCAAGTTGGCCATGTTATCTTCTACTGGTCCGTTGAGCATAACAATGCGGTCCTTCATCAAACGACTGTAAATGTCGTATGAACGCTCGCCTTTAGATGTTTGTTCAACTACCATTGGTACTAGTGGCATATTTTTATCCTTCTATGTTTATTTGTTTAGTTTACTACAGTTTTGCCAGACTGTCAAGATTTAAACTGTTGTGTCTTTGATAACAGCTATTGCTCGTTCTTCAGCTAGTTTAGTTGATAGTACAAAGTTTTCTACGAGTAACTTTGTCATAGTTGCCATTGCTACCGTTGTTCTGTGATCCTCAGGGATACTAAACAGTTGGTCAATAACATTTGCTGCCATAACTTCAAACACTTGTTCTTCTGTTACTTTCATTTTAGCCCAGTCAATAGGATCTTTGATCTCGACTTCTTTAGCCAAGCTGATCAGTCTGCCAACTGCTTCTGTTTTTGTTAAGTTTTCTTCCAATTTGTATACTCCGGCCATTGTTGTTCAAATTTAGTTGCGTGTTCTTCTAGTTCAAAATAGAATGTATGTTCGTAGTTGTCGGTCCACGTTGTCATACTCCATTGATGTCGCTCAAGTTGCCTACGACACCAAGTTTTGCCGTGTGTGTCGAGATCGCTGTGGAGTCGTACGGGGTTGTTATTCCCCGTACTCATCCAACGCTGTTTGTATTCAGCTATTTCTTGTGGTGTCATATCTTCCTCTTAATGAAGTGATGCTAGATTTGCATCATCGTTTGGATCAACACCAAAGTATGTTTCACACAAACTTGCAAGGTTAAAGGGAAGTTCGTCTAACCCTTCCATAGATTCCGGAACCCATATTCCTTTTATCATTCCGTCCTTGCTTACAATTAGTCCATAGTCGTCTTCTTCGAGCGTTTCAGAAAAGCCCATATAGTCATGTCGTGCCATATTCGTACTCCCTATGTTATGTTATGTATTGTATTTACTCGTTTGGCTTCATGCCTTTCTTAGTAAAACTTTTTGCTCGACGAACAATCTCGTCTTGGCTTAATTTACTATCATTTAAATAACGCTTCCATTGTTTAAAAAGTTTTGCTTGAGACTTCCTTGGAGCGTTCCTAGCCATCGACAAACACTCCGTCTACTACTTTCATAAACTTAGTAGGAACGCTTAAATCACCTACACGTTTAAAGTATGATCGGCCACCATCAACAGCACAATCGCCTACAATACGATAGTCATGTCGATGCTGACTGTATTCCCAACCATCCGGCCCTTCAATCATTCCAAACTCAAGACCTTCAATAGGGTCGGCATTTGTAATCATAATTGTTGCATCATCAGCATAAGGATTGCGATACAATCCAAAATAACGATTGCCAAACTCAGGATGCGGAGTAGCACGATAAAAAATGTCCATTGCAGATGTGCCGTGGTTTGCAGCACTGGTGCAGACATACTTTACTGGTACGCCATCTTTTTCACTGTATAACTTTTCTACTCTTGCTGTGTCAAACAGTGGGTTGTGGTTGATGCTCATCTTCTTTAACCTTTTTTGCGATAGTTTTATGAATGCCTGGATTAACTTTGAGTACGTGCGGCATCATCTCATGCCTAATATAGTTACGAGTATAGCATGTATCTGCATTGCTGTCATCCTCAATCCACGGCACATTGTTAAGATTTGCCCAAAGTTCAAAGTCACGTTTGCGAGTAAGACGGAACGGACGAACAACATTCTTGCGACGAAATGGGATCCATTTGCCTGTGCCATTTAAACTGCTCATTACCCATGTTTCAACACAATCGTCTAAATGGTGACAAGTAACAATAGGCGCACAATCTACAAGGTCAAAATATTTATAACGCTGTTCGCGCCACCAAGCTTCTCTGCTAAGACCCGGCGGCACAGTGCCTCTGCATTCTCCAAACTCGTACGGAATACGATTATCAGCACAGTAGCGTTCTACAAATGCTCTTGCTTGTTCACTGTGTGCAGTTTTATGATCAAAGTGTAGTACATTTACATCATGATTGCGGCGTAGAAAGTCTAACGTTGCCATACTGTCGACACCGCCGCTACATGCTAGATAAATTCTACGAGGTAGTTTACCTTGCAATTTAATCATTGTTGTTGCACCACTCCCGCCAAGTAAGAATTTTCATGTTTGCACCTGTGCCTTCGGTCTTCAGGTATCCATCTGCAATCAAGCTATCAATAGAAGCTTCTACAATATCTTGAGTGTGTACTGGGCGACCCATCCAATATCCGTATCCAGTAAAAACTACTGCTGTCAATAATAATACTAGATGTTCTAGTGTGAAAAAAATATCCATTAAAATGCTTCCTCTACTGCTTTTATGTGTTTGCATTTCTTATATGCAGGGCAATCACAAGTAAACCCTTTGTCCAACATCTCGATGTTGTAAGTACCTTTGCTGCCTTCGGTGTTCCATATTGTACCTACTGCCCAGTGTCTTTTGGTGTTGATAACTTCACTAGCATAAACTTTAGGTCCATATTTACTCATGTTACATCCTTACCAGTTTAACATAGTTGATTTTGTTTACTGTAAGTCCAGTGTCGCGGTCTGTTTGCTGCCCCTTAACATTGGCACGAAATCCAAATACTTCGCCTGTTTTGTATTCAAACTTGTTTGAAAACATAACCAAGTTGCCGTTGAACCCAGCAGTGTAAAAGAATGTTTCATAGTTAACACTGTACACCCGCTTGAGGATTTCTAACTCGCCAATGATCTTTTTATCTTTGATTGCGGTGCTTTCAGCAAACTCAGTCTTGAGACGCTGTTTGTACATCTTATCTTCAAGCTCACGCTCAACAAATGCTGGAAGATATGCAAGTAGTCCAATACGATTTGCTGGAATATTATCTTGGCAGTATGCTTCAAACATATCTGCTTGGAAGTCGTTTAAGTCGCCAAGCCCTAGCAGTGTATAACGGCGCATATGTTTTTCTGCCGCAGTTAGTGCAGCACGATCTTCATCAATGATCTTTGGCATAATAAAGTCGCTTGGTACATATGCTTCGTTGTTTGCACTATATTCTAAAGAATATTTTACAATCTCTTTGTTGCTAAATTTTGTAGGAGTGTTTTCACTAAACCGTTGTGTTGCTTTTGCATATCCTTTGTTGATACGATATGCTGCAAATGCAAGCAGTTTAACAAAAGATGCATCGAATGTCTTTTCAAATACATCATTAAGATTTAGTTGATTAGTCATGGTGTGCCTCTGTGTGTTTGTGCCTATACACTAATATAGCATACAGACACGCCGTTGTCAACCTATAAATTTTGCAAAGTGGTCTTCTAATGTCATATTTGTATCAACTTCGGCGCCATCGTATGTTTCAAATACATCTGTAATATCAAAACTATATTCGTAGCGTTTCCAAAAATTGTACAAGTCTGGCGTTTTACTTGCCCATCCAGCTTCACGCAGTTTATCATCACGCTCTTTGCTCAAACGACAAGTTGGCATATTACACGCTTCCTTAGGTGTAACAACCTTTGCAATAAGCAAATCACGTATGCGACTAGCAGGAATCATATGTTCAAAAATACCGTTGCCTTCAAGTCCGCGTTCGATGTAGTGAGCACCAATGTTTTCTTTGATGCAGTACTGATGATAGCGGCGTAGTGCGTTGTCGATATCATCTCGGATCAAACGGTATGTTTGTTCGTCGTTTTTTGTATTACGATAAAGTTCTACTAAACGTTCTAAGTTTGCTGTAACATATGCGGCTGTTGCCGCATATGATTCTGTGCTACGCTTTGTTTTTGTGTAAACAGGTGCGTTAAAGTTTTGCAAGTTTTCACGTAGCATTATGCTGCCTCACGCATTGGAAATAGTCCTAGTACTGGATTAGTAGCAACTTGCATCTTAGCACCCTCTCCGTGGAATGGTAAGTTGATTGTGCCACCGTTCATAATGTATGTTTCACGCAAGAAGTTACTCATAGCACTCGGAGCACTCCAAGTTGCACCAGGATTAACATGTTCCCATTGGCGCTTGGCTTTGCTGTGTACAATTGCACTGCTGTTGAACGATTTCTTAACCCTACGCAATACATCATGCATCCAGTTTTCTGGCAGCTCTTGATGATTTTGGTCTAAACGGGCCAGTTCATACAAGCCAATGAATACACCTTGATCAACTTCTTCTTGTAGAGGAAACGTTGTTACAATTGCAGCTAAAATTTCGCCAATCAAGTTACCACTGTTGTCTGCTTCGATTGCTTTTTCGGCATACTTAAAGTGACTAAAGAAGTAATCGTAGTCACCTCGCATATTTGGCGACTTGCGTGTGCCTTTGTCTTCAAGATCAATCATGTTTGCATCAAACTGGTTTTGCAGTGTGCGAGCAATTACGTTCTTTTGTTCACGGCTACCTAATTTGTAGCGTGTCAAGCGATTGCGGTGAATGTCCTGTGGCCCTAGTTTTTGTGTGCTCATATTGCACTCTTCAAACGCATAACTAGGAAACTGGATATCTCCTGTTTCAACTATAATACACGGAACAGTGTTAAAGCCAAGCAATGCTGTAGCAATAGTACGATGCTGACCGTCAAACGTCATAATAGGCGAACGTTGATTGTCCATATCAAACACGTCTGTGCAAGCACTTGCAGGCGAACACAACCGTGGGTCATAACGCTTAACAATGCTGATAATATGTTTGAGGATAACATCACGTTGTACTTCATAGTCAATCCACAACAAGTTAATTGGCAACATCATGCCTCCGATAGGAAACTTGTGTCCATTACCGTCTACTCTTGCACGGTATGCATCTAAATCATTCTGAGAAATATTATGCTCTGTTGCGAGCGTTAGTTTCACTTCTTCAATTACGTCAGTGAGTTTACGTGTAAGCCGTTTAGCCATTTTGTTTTCCATCTTACTATAAGGTTGCTCGGAGCACCATGCTCTTTGCTTGTGTAATTAATATAACATAGTTGTACGGCTATGTCAACCGGTTTGTGTCCATTTTAAGTGGGCAACACGTTCTTTTTCTGCCCAGCGTACAAACAATCCAGTTTCTCGTCCGTGTGCTTCGATCTCCCAAGGAAGATCCCAGTAGCTGGTTTTTGTAGGATTGTATGTTTTGCCGCACCAAGTGTGCTTGGAAGGATGCAATTCACGTCTTGCATACTGTTTTACATGCACCATTTCGTGTGCTACAGTTTCCAGCATCTTACGATAAGACAGTGTGCGATCAACTTCAATCTCAAACTCTCTGTTGTTGTCAAGTTCTAGACAATACCCCATGGCACCTTTTGGTGAGCATAGTTTTACTTCTATTTCTAGTGTACGCATACGTGGCATTAGAGTATCGATACAAAACTGTACCATACTCTCTACATATCTACGTTGCTTGGGTTTGCCGCCTGTTACTGTTATCATAATATTGCCCTAAGTTTGTTAACTTATATATAATATAACACATCACAAGCCAGTTGTCAACCTTAGAGTCTAAATGTAATGCGGCCTTTGTCCAAGTCGTAAGGTGTCATTTCAATCTTCACCTTGTCGCCTAGTACTAGTCTAATTCTAAAGCGGCGCATTTTTCCGCCTGTATAACAAGTTACAATATGTCCATTTTCAAGTTCTACTTTGAACATCTGGTTAGGTAGGACATCTGTTATTGTACCTTCCAGCTCTATTGTGTCGTCACTCTTCGCCATCGACTACCTTAGTAATGCTTATGACGCCTTTTTCTACTATTATTTTCAATGTGTCTCCTGGGTTCCATCCCATCCGTTCGGCAATTTCAGGTGGGATATTCATTAATACATTGTCTGGGTCATTTTCGATATCCTCAAAAATGTCTTCAACTTTATACTCTCTATTTACCATTTGTATTTACTCCAATGGCAGACAACATCTCACTTGCAGTTGTAAACTCATCCATTTGTTGAATAGACTTTTCTAGTTCATCTTGGGTTTCAATGATTGCCATTGCATCAATTTGTTCCCATAACAAAGAATGTGTGCGATAGGGTTGATTGATAGTAGCGTGTAGACTCCAGTCAATCTTTGCTGGCTTTTCAAAATCATTCATTTATATTACTCCAAACTGCTGCATAGTAACCTTTTCCATTAGTATCGCCACCATCGTTTTCAACGTCGACATCGTTGTACAAAATACTAGTAACAGTGTCTTCGCCATTTGGATATTCAGTGATGATTACTTTTAGTTTCTTAGGATCAAACTCTCCAATGGTTTCAAAACGTCCTTCAAAGAATGTGCCTTTTTCACTGCTCATCATGTGTAGCGTGTAATCGCCTTCTTCACCAAAATCTTCGTCAGACTCAACTAGTTCAATCTCATAGTCGTTGGCTTCCATAACACTGTCTAAGTATTCTTGTAGATTTTCACCATCAACAACTTCAGCAACTACATCTGCATTGTAATCATCGCTACTAACTTCTTCAATGTTTACTCTAGCACTGCCATGCTCTACACCGTACTGATGTACAATCTCGTTAGGACCTTCATACCACTGGTACTTGTAATCATCTTCAGTTAAGAAGTCTGCTTCAGCTGGCACTACTTTGATATTTTCAAAATCATAATCTTCTGGATCGTCATTGATCATATAGTTTACAAGATCGCTGTCACCGTGTTCTTCACAGATAGGTTGCCAAAAATCATGTACATCTTTGTTTACGTTAAAGTATGCACTTTCGCCGCCGTATCCCCAAAGTTGGATTTTGTAGTAGCGTGGACCTTTGAGTGTTTCCACTAGTTCAGTTTTTTCTTCGGTGGTTGCCATTCTTTGATTCCTCCTAGTTGCCTTTAGTTAAATATACTACAAGTTAGAAAGAATGTCAACCGTGAATCGTACTTTATTAATAGTTACTTGCGAACGTGATAGATGGAAGTTTGAAATGCTGTGTCGCAGCATAAAGTTTTATTTAGAACCGTGTAAGATAATGATTGTGTACAACGGTGTTGATACAGAATATAAAAAATGGAGTAGGTGGCTTAACAAACTCAAAAGAAAACTACTATACAGGTTTGATGTAATAGAACATCCAGCTAGTAAGTTTTGGCCTACTAGATTTGTAAAAGACTTTGATATAGAAGATCTCGATCATGGTTGGATATCACAACAAATGTTAAAAATACTTGTTGCCGACTATATCGAAACAACTGATTATTTGATATTAGATAGTAAAAACTTTTTCTTTAAACCTTGTAATATTGCAGATATTAAAAGTTCAAGACCACACGGTAACTGGCCAACACCTTTTCAGGATGTATGGACAGAAAAATGTTGCAAAACACTTGACTTGATCTATCCCGGACGCAGTTTAAAACTTCGTGCCAATGTTACACCGTATATTTTTAAAACAGATGTAGCAAAACAGTTGATCAATTACTTGGGTGGGCCATTGGCATTTCATACTTGGTTTTTAGAAAATGGACCAATGGCCAAAGGATGTGAACCAGCTGAGTTTATTCTTTACGAACTGTTTGAAGTGAAAGTCAATCAACGAGATGCTGAGTATGTAGGAAGTAATGGCGTTACAGTATGGCGTCATATGCTTGTAAACGATACACAATACAAAGATAGCAATGTGTTATCTTCACCAAGAAAAGTAGGCAACTATATACTAGAAGAACACAAAACGCACAATATTACAGTATCCGGATTTCACAAAGGAGCTATTATGGTGCTATCATATGACGATATTCTCACTATTCTAAAGGTTTTAGACGCCGAACGTATCCTGCCTGTGTATACACCGGCGGGTTTTTTATAAATACAAGTATAGCAAAGCGTGAGGGCGTTTTTATGGACTTTCTAACATTGGCAAGCGAAGTAGGCTTTCCTATTGCAGGAGCATTAGCTGCTGGCTACTTTGTTTTCCTAACACTTAAATTTATCTTAGGCGGCGTTGAAGACAGTGTAAAAACACTCAACGGTATTATTGGCTCGCTGGATAACCGTGTGCAAACTATGAACAACGATTTGGTTAAGATAGATGCACTGCTGAGTTATGCACTTGGAGTTAAGCCTAACATTGATAGAATAGCTGCCAATGAGGGCAAAGATGATGCGAGGCGCGATTAATGGATATTGATATTGCAAATGCAATCAAAGACTTTGGCTTTCCGGTCATTGCTGCGTTTGGCATGGGATATTTTATATTTTTTATCTGGAAGTGGGTAACAGAAACTATTGATCCTGTTATTGGGCAAAGCATGGGCACACTAATACGTCTTGTTGACCGTGTGCGCATGTTAGACAACGACATGATTAGACTTAACAGTAAGTTGAGCATGGTGTTAGAGCATAGAGGTGCGCTGAATCCAGAGCAGCAAGCGTTCTTAGATGAAGCAGTTGCAAAGTATCAAAGCCGCAGCGAAACTTTCAATTCTACAGGAAAGCCTGCACCTAAAAAATAAATATTTTTATGAAGTATTATTTAGGATCGTGTGAATACAAATGGACACATGCAGATTCGCATATGGAACACATTTGGGTACGCAGAGAGCTAGGCGACGAGCTGTTTGAACAATGCAATCAAGATGGATTTAACTTAAACTATGTTCGTAGCAGTAGCACTCACCTGCCTGGCGATATATATTGTACTTCTAAAATATATGTAGAGATCGACGAAGGCAAGGATCACACATTCTTTGCGTTAAAATATGCAGATAAGGTATTAGAAAAATGAGTGGACAAAGACGTTTTCTAAAAATGTGGGCAAGAACAGTTGGTATGCCCATTGGCATAACTGATGAAGACAAGCCCGCGTTCTTGCCTATATCTCAAAGCGATGTAAGACGTGCATTAGCGTTTAGAACCTTTTGGATTGTTTTACATATTGTAACATGCTGTGCTATTATAGCAGGCAATGGAAAAACATTAGGAGTATGGTAAATGATGTGGATGGATTATAATATAATGCAAGCAGGCAATAACTTTAAGATTGAGGGTGACTGGCCTGGAGAAGTAATGGGATTAGATAGACAAGGCAAGCCTGGAAATAAAGA
>Ga0209603_1002832_pt1 | contig 15500 bp, 11 predicted proteins | sample COGITO_mtgs_1206_FD_184812 | JGI IMG/M metagenome (GOLD analysis project Ga0209603, IMG submission 184812) | Pelagic marine microbial communities from North Sea - COGITO_mtgs_120607 (SPAdes) (version 2) | ecosystem: Environmental > Aquatic > Marine > Epipelagic ... | reverse complement strand
ACACCAGGCGTGTAGCGATGGAAGTTCCACTTGGTTGCTGCTGCAGAAAGTACGTCTTCGACATCGACATCCAAAGCAGGGAAAATTCGGGCTAATTCATTGACAAGTGCGATGTTGATGTCTCGCTGCACGTTTTCGATGACTTTTGCAGCTTCAGCCACTTCGAGTTTGCCGACGTATCGAACGTCTTCGCTGGTTAACTTGGAATACAATTGAACGAGCACCTCGCCAATTTCGGGGTTTGAACAACCGATGACTCGAGCGACTTGGCGCACTCCGTGAGCCGCATCTCCGGGATTAAACCGTTCAGGGCAGTAGGCGATTTCGAGATCTTCACCAATAACCAGACCCAATTCTTCAACGATTGGCAACCATGTTTGTGCAGTGACACCGGGATAAACTGTTGATTCGAGCACTACAATGGTGTTTGAGCCCTTCTTTACTGACTCAAAAACAGCACGCCCGGCAGCCTCAACGTACGACAAATCGGGTTTGAGGTCGTGGGTGATTGGTGTTGGCACAGTAACGAGGATTGCGTCGCAATGCGGGACGGCTTCAGCAGTTGACGTAGTAATGTTCCAACGTTCTGTGCCTGGTGCGGGCACAATATCGTCCACGTCGGGGTCACCGGTTGGATTTTCTCCAGCACGAACCATGTCGACTGTGCGTTGTGAAACATCCACGCCCCATACTTCGAAACCTGCGTCATGGAAGCCAATGGCAGTTGGAAGTCCGACATAACCGAGGCCAATAATCCCAACCGTCAAGTCCCCCGAAGACGACTTTCCGGCGAATTGCGCTGGTTGAGCCATGTACATCGCTAATGGCCCGAGTTCATCAATTCGTTGGTAAATTCTAAGGGGAAGAATCAATTGCACATTTTGTAATTCTAATAATCAGTATTCATACTAAATCTTCTAAGAATTGAACTGAGTAATTTTCCTTCAAAAAGGTTTCATGCTCGTAGGCTTTCAAAATTTTGATATCAGATTCATCCATTGGTTCAATCCCAAATTTCCTTTGGGATGAGTGTATTGAAGATAATACCTCTCGAGGCCAATTGTGATTAGTGAAATTATCCGGATGGTATTTGAACGCCCATGGGAGTTTAGAGTGTGGGATGAATTTCTTCAGATTGGCGATAGATTGGGATGTTGATTCATCAGGCGTGAGGGTAGCCGATTTTGAGGTCGAAGTCAACATTTTAGACGGTTGTGAGAATATTAATTGGGGAGCGATTATAAATCCCCGAGATTCAATGTTCGAAAGAATTTGCTCATAGGATTCATCAAATGGTCTAAGCAAAACTGCCTTTCGAAGGGCTTTGAATCCGTATCCCCATTCATCGGTACAATTCCCAGCAACTAATTCGGCTAAGCCCGATTTAGCAACAATAAATGCATTGGTAAACTCGGAGTGGCAGCTTAATGGTAATGCTTCAACTCCTGAAATTTTTAGCATCTTAATCCATAGATTTCCTGATGAATTGTTGTAACCGTGGCCGTCACGTAGATACTGAGATTCAAGGATACTTCCTGTCAAACAGAACTTGTCCCCACGTAGCATCGAAGGTACATATGGAATCATCCAATGAGGGAATCCAGAAACCGAATACAATGTCTTTACATTGGTATGAAGAACATGTCCGGAAAACATTTCGAGTACTTTTCTAATTCCAGATCGTACATCACAAGGACTGCTATTAGTGATGTAAAACGAATCAACTGAAGATTTCAAAAGACCAATCGCTGCGCCAGAATCTAATCCTCCGCCAAACGCAAGTGATGGACTCAATGGGGTTGTCGGCATAATGTAGGGGGGGGATTTCAAAATTTGTTCAAATCTTAGGTTAGGAAGCATCCAGTCATTCTGTAGCAATTCCAACATCTCTTTTGGACAATCTAAATTTGTTCGAACCGTTGTAATTTTTGTTGAAGGTTCAAAACCCATATGTATCATTTCTTTGTAAGAGCCTAATGCATTCCAGGTAGGATGGAAAATAAATAATGCTGCTAACAATCCTCTTCCGTTGGTGATATCAAAACCATTAACGAAGTAATCTTTGTTGTTTTCAATTACACAATGTTGATTCAACAAATCAACGACGAAGCGGCCCTCCCCACGATAGCTTTTTTCAGGTATATCTCCTTCAATAGAGAACGTTAAGTTGCCCTCTGGGGACAATGACTGCATGAGAGATATCTCCATACCGCGCCTAGTTCAGTTTATGAAATGAACTTTGCCTTCGTGGAGAATGTGAAAGGCGTCCAAATCCTACTCGTTGCCCTGTATGATAAATCCCTTTCATAAACTCCTTCCCAATGCAACTATCATGTCCGATGCCCGACCCGCAACAAACTTGGTAGCGGTTGGGCAAAGAGACTTGTCTTGGAAATCTCCCTCGACTAACATATTTACTGTATTCAAACATCGCTTTTTGGTTAGAAACCTTGTTCGGAGAGAAATCAGAGGAAGGTACAGAAATGCGATGCTTGGCTATACTTGGACTGTTTTAGAGCCAATGTTACTTGCAAGCGTATACTACTTTTTATTTGTAATGCTGGCTGGAAATCCCGATGAGTTGTATCCAGTATGGGTTCTCTTGGGCGTTATTATTTGGGGATGTTTTGGACGTTCTCTATCAGGATCAGTATCTTCTTTGTCTCGAAATGCCCAGACGATTCACTTGGTATACTTTCCAAGAATCATATTTCCGATAACCACAATTTTTGGCAATATTGTGATCTCTATGATGAGTTGCCTAGTGGTGATTCCAATAATGGTATATTATGACCTTCCTGTAACAATTCATTTGCTCTTGATCCCCTTAAGCGTATTTTTTGCCGGATTCCTAGGCATCGGATTAGGAATGTTGGTTGCACCTTTGAACTGCATGCAAAGGGATGTTGAGCATCTGTTCCGGTTTATTGTGAGGGCCGGGTTTTTCTTATCTCCGGTGATGTGGACCTACGAAATGGCTTTGGAAAGAGGTGTTTTTGGAGAAATGGTTTTGCTTAATCCAATGGTGGTACCACTCACAATGGCGCGACATGGGCTGGCGGGAGAAAGTCTCGGCATCCCGTGGGTTGGCGTACTTGGTTCTCTTGGTTTTGGAATAGTTATGTGGGTCCTGGGTAGTTATGTATTCAATCGTTATGAAGCGGGAGCAGTGAAACATCTATGACCGAAAATGCTGTGGAAATTGAGAATGTCACCCTGCATTTTCCAAAACAACGCAACGCCTTACGGATGTTGATCAATCTGTTCAGGAAGAAAAAAGTTCGATTTACTGCTTTAAGGAATGTCTCCCTTGAGGTGAAGAAGGGCGAAGTTATCGGAATCATAGGTAAAAATGGTTCTGGAAAATCAACTCTTCTTCGGATCATTTCAGGTATTTATCCTGCTGATGAAGGGAGTTGCAAAGCGGCTGGCAGTATTTCACTCCTAGCTGGCCTTGGCACTGGATTTTCTGGCCACCAAACAGGAAGAGAGAATGCAATCCTTTACGGAAGCATCCTAGGCCATAATGAGCAAATCATGACCGAAAAACTACCTGAAATTATTGATTTCAGCGAACTTGGTTCTTTTATTGATGAGCCCGTTAGAACGTACTCATCAGGTATGAAAGCACGTTTAGGATTAGCCGTAGCGAGTGCAATTCATCCAGATATTCTACTCATTGATGAAGTGTTGGGGGTTGGAGACCCGCAATTTAAAGAGAAAAGTAAAACGCGCATTTTAGATTTGGTCAAATCAACCGGTACCGTGGTCATCGTATCTCACTCATTCGGCCTCATGAGTGAAATATGCGATCGGTTGGTGTTTATTCACAAGGGAGAGATTATCAGCGTAGGAAAGCCCGAGGAGATTATCAAACTCTATTATTCAACCACTGGAAAGGATTAATATGATTTCATCAAAACGTTTTGACCTTAATTCGGATGTATTTGGTCCGAACCAAAATGTTGTATTAGAATTCGGCAAACAAGGCTGTACCGTTACAGTAAAACAGACTCAGAGTACACCGGGGATTAGGCTACTAAAACCGCTTTCCTTAGAAGAAGGAAATTATGAATTATTGATTACTGTTAGGGCTTCTAGATCTGAGACATTTTATCTCTGGGTATATGATAAAAAAAACAAATCTTCTATCGGAGGCACGGTCCATGTTTCCGAAAGAACTGAGCAATTAGTTACACAATTTTCCGTTCATGATGGATCCAAGATAGATGTTGGCGTCTTGTCACACAACCAAATGGTTGATGATTATTGCGTCATAGAATCGGTTGAAATACGACCCCAAATATTCCAAAAAAGATTGAATAAACCGCTTTATATGGAGCCAAATCAAAAGGCGCTGTTAGAAGATACTGATGAGTATTGGAAAGTTATTGCAAACCAGAACAGTAGCACTCCTGGATGCAGACTCAGTCTTTCAGTAACCCCCAACTCACTCCACGCCATAGACGTTGATGTGAAAGTTGAAAGCCAGACTGCAAGTGCTTTTTTATGGGCCTATTCAAGACTGAGTGGAGAGGAAATTTTGCCGAGGGTGCACTTGTTTGGGGGTGGCCCTGATGCAAAACGGATCAAAAAAACTGTTTATCTGAAAATCCCTGATAATAACCATGAGGTACTGATTGGCATCCTTTTTTCATCTTCTGGGCTGAAAGATTCTGATTCATTCAAACTCTATTCGCTCGACATTGAAGAAATTACAACGCTTTCTGACGTTGTAGATGCCGGATATGTATTGAACTTAGATGGCGAAGAAGAAAAATTTGAGTATTGCCAGCATGTCCTCCAGCGAGAAGGATTTGATGTCATGAGAATGCCTGCGGTTCGTGGGGCTGAAGAACCATATAACAGCCATTTTGAAGCTTATAAAAACATTCCATTTAATGAAGAAGATTTGCAATTGGGGAGGAAGGCAATTCAAAGCCCTGGTGCCTGGGGATATTTGTTAACGATGAAAAAAATTCTCAGTGACGCCATTGCTCAGGGCCATCAGAGTATCGCTGTATTTGATGACGATATCATTCTAACACACGATTTCACCTTGAAATTTTCAAGATTTATCAAAAATCTACCATTAAAATGGCAGGTCCTCATGTTAGGTGCGTCGCAATGGGATTGGACTGATATCAATCTCTTAGAAAAAATGAACTATAAACCCAATAAACTCTCCAATGGTAGCTTTGCTATGATTTATCATTCCTCTGTTTTTGAAGAATTGTTACATAGCATCGAACAGATGGACTCCCCTTTTGATTCTAAGCCAATGAAGGCGATTTACGATAATCCTGCACATGAGTGTTATGTTGCTTGGCCGAACTTGATTATTGCCGATGTAGAAAAAGAGGGGATTCGGGATGTTCGAAACCAAACTACGTATGCTAGTCGATTCCGGTGGAGAATGGAAGACTTTCCAAGAAACTACAAGAGATGGAGGTCAAGGCCTATCCTACTGCATGAATCGATTCCAAAGGCATGGCCGAGAGAGGAACGATTGCATTTCGTCATGGCGGTCACAACAGTTAACCGGTGGAATTATTTGGAGAGATTCCTAAGTTCATGGCTTGAAACAAGAAACAATTCGCATAATTGGACATTGATAATCGCAGATGACGGGTCAAGTGATGAAACACTTCACAATTTGATACAGTATGACATGAAATTCACAAAATTAGTCATCATCCAAAACAGCGGAGGCGGAATCGCCAAACAAACAAATAGCATTCTTACATATTGTGCTTCAAATGAGCACAATTTTGATCTCCTGTTTTCTTCAGATGATGACATCTTTTTCAGAAAGGATGGATGGGATGATGCATATTACGATACAATCTCAAAAACAGGATATGAACATATGGTCCATTTTAATGAAAATTGGAAGGACCGCCTGCACTATAATCGGGTCTCTATTTCAGGCATTGATTTGGTTTCAATGACAAATGGTGAATCTTGTATGGGTTGTTTCTATACGATCACACCGAACATCATTGAAAAAGTTGGAGGATTTGATGAGAATGAATTCCCTATCCGCGGACATTCACACATTGATTTCACGATGAGAGCGTGTAGATCTGGCTATAATGATCTTGACACATTATTTGATATTGATAATGCTTCGAGTTACATAGGCATTCATCCGAAAGAGGGTTATATCACAACATTACGTAGATATTCATACAGAGAACAAATGATCTTGTCCGATCTAAATGATAAGAACAGAAGGTGGTCACTTATACGTTCAAATAATCGTAGATTCATCCAACTGCCTCAGAACAGATTTTTTGAACCCGAGGAATACCATTTGGATTTTGGGAACTTCAAGTTACTTCCACAAAGGGTCGCCAGAAAGCACTCATCTCCAAAAAGCGGTCTTTCAAACTCGTCTGTTAAACACATCATCCCAAAAGGTTCAAAATATAATCATCTAGATAATTGGTCATTCGTGAATGGAACGCTTTATTTCAAATACAAAACCACAAAACTTTGGTGGCGTATGCCAAAGAATTACTCGTTTGAAGATTCCCATTCTGATTTATTCAAACTTGCAGAATTTGTTCTCCTGAGCCCATTGGAACCCGGAATACTGGATGATTGGATTCCGTCAAGAAAACCTGGAAACAGGCCTGGACTTGCATTTTCCGCGGGATTAGACTCTACTGCTGCAATGGAATTATTACCGGAACAAACAGTATTATTTTATCACAAACGTAGTGGGTTTGATTCCAAATTGGACCATAGTAACGCACTCCGATTTATTGATCATCTTCAACAAGAACATAATCGAAGGGTGATCATCGTTGAGTCAAATCATGAAATTATTCGAACACTCCATGAGGGACGATCCCCCGGGTTTATGACTGACTACGCTTGTGCGGTCCACGCGATTCTGCTCGCCGATCACCTCTCCCTAGATAGTATAGCAACAGGAATGCCTCTGGAAAATTCATTCCTCTGGCATGGCCAGAGATTCAGAAATTTCGGTGAGAGTTGGTTTTGGAAAAAACATGCTCCGTTGTTCCAAAGCATTGGCCTTGAAATTCTTCAACCAGTGATGGGATGTTCTGAAATTGTTAACCAGAGCATTGTGAAACAATCTGGCTACATAGAATACGCTCAGTCTTGTTTACGCTCGGCCTCAAAGGAACCTTGTGGTTTATGTTGGAAATGCTTTAGGAAGAACTCCCTTAGTGGAAAGAAAATCGAAGTTTCAAATGAAATCCACACCTTCCTCAGCAAACCAAAATTGAAAATGGCGGCAAGTACATTATATTCTATTCAACGTCTACAAGGAATGAGTCCTGTTTTCGACAAAATAATAACAAGATATCCATCTGTTTCAGAACACATTGATGTTGATGTTTCATTTCTTGAAGAACATTACGAGCCTTCATTGGAATTAATCCCCCAAAGATATAGAGGATATGTAAAAAGGCGATTAATGGCTTTTGTAGCAAAACAGAGTAATGTCAAACATCTTGAAGAATTTAATCTTTATTCGGAGAATTAAGCCACTCAACGACATAATCATCTCTTTCTTTCTTAGCGTTATAATTGGTGTCCCGATTAACCATGTATTCAATTATTTGATTCAGGTCATCATAATTTTGACGTCGCGCGACCGCTAGGTCTCCATACAATTCAAGATCTGCTATCATATCTGCTAGGATTGGGGAATCTATTTTTTCCCCGATTAACAGGAGCCCTGGAATCTCAAGAGAAGCAAGTTCGGGTACAATTCTTGACGACTCGTCAATGATAAAGAACACTCCCTTTCTAAATGCGATAGATGACATTTCTGAAACACTGATTGTACTTGAAATAGATGAAGGTAAGCGACTCTCTCGTTGTATAGCCACAACCTTTGGATCAGGATAGGTCTGTAAGATATCATAGATGTGGTGGTTTCCCAAGCCTAAATCCACGATAAACATAAACTCATTATTAGATAACCGAGCTTGTTGGATAGTTGAAGTTTCGGAACTTACAGTTTCTGCAGGGATGCACAGTTTTCTAATTCGATTGTATTTTTTATTTTCTAGGTGTGCGGAGTCCGGATAATCTGAATAAAACCAAAACTGAGGTATGCATTCATCTACCGCCTCCAGTGAATTGATAACTCCTCTGTACAGATAATCTCCAAAGAATATTATTTTACTTGGCTTAGAGAGCGATATCGCTGTAGAAAGCAATCGTTCGATTGAAATATTCCATTCCTTCCTTGAATAATTATTTTCCCTCGCTGCAGGCAATCTAAACCATTGAATCTGATTGTTTTCTATTGGCCCAGTATGAGAATTCGAAATCAATGTAACTTCGCGGGCTGAAGCAGATTGGAGCCGATTCGCAATTTCTAGAGCTTTCGTGGAATAAAATTCTCCCGTTTTGTCAATGCCAATTACGAGAAAATCTGATTTCGATTGATAGGTGAATTTGACTTTGCCTTTACGAGCCCTTACAAGTATCAACAAGTCATAGGGAAATGTAAACAATCTCAAAGGATTCCTCAGGACCCTCATAATTTGAATCCCAAGGTTGAATGTAAAAGATTGGCGAATACGCTGAAGTTCTCGGCCCTCTTTTGTTGCAATAAAAATCGTTTCGAGTTCTCTATCAGACATGTTGTTCCCTCACAAATACTCCAAAATGTCGTTCCGCGTGGTCACCCTCATCCTTATAATAGTGAAGGCATTTTAAACGACATTCTTTAGATAACATTTGAGATAAATCATATTCTTTTTCGCGTTGTAAATCATCAATCAAAATATATTCCGATTTATCTAGAATCCACAAATGATCCATAATCCCTTCCCTTCCTATACTGGCGGGTGGGCCATCAATGATAATAAGTGCAAAATTTTCTCCAAGTAAATGTTCTTTGAGGACTTCAGTTTCGTACCAACCAAGACCATTTCTTTGTGAATCTTGTTCGAAAAATTTTATTGGGGCATAGATATAATTCGAATTGTATTTGTTTATCCATTCAGGATTATGTTCTACCGAAAAGAGTGTGTAGTTCACAGCTAATCTTTCACTTCCTTTCCCACTACCAAACTCTAATATTTTTGAGCCGAAAGGAATGTTATTCTCAATCCATTCAAACGCTTCTTTAGGCATCATCCAAGCCGTTTCATCACTCAATTGACTCATTTAATCCCTCCATTAACAGTGTTGACAGGATATCTGCTCCATTCAATTGTTTTGGAATGGTAGAAGGATTTTTCAAACGATTGAGCAGGTCCTCACAGGCTAATAGAATATTATCATGAGTTCTTTTCTGTACTACTTTACCCCAGCCTTCAATGTCTGCCACATTGCACCGTGCAAGTTGATCATCCATCCCAGTGTTCATATTTGGAAAAAATAATGCAGGAAGGCCGAATTTCCGTGTTTCATGGAACGAATTGTATCCTCCTGCCTGAACTGTTGCATCAAAACCATGAAAATACATAGAATTTGGATAATCCCGTAGAATACGCACCCTCTCCAAATCAAGTTCTATACGAGGGCCAATCATTGATTCCCCGAGGACGATATGAACTTTAGAATTCGTGAGAAGGGCGTCGACAGTTTGCCGGACTTCACTTTCGATTTCATTAATCTCTCCAGCACCTAGCTGTATGTAAATTACGATTGCATCTTGGGAAAGGCCAAGACGTGAGCGTGATTTTTCTTTTGACAACAGTTCATTTTCATCTAGCATCACTATCGGAGGACAAGTAATTATCTCAAGGTCGTGGTCTGACTTTTCTACAGTTGATGCAACACTGTCATCAGGATGTATCACTCCATCAAAATGTTCAATGCTATCAACTGGTATGGAAGACCCTTTACGAAATGTTCCTCTCCTCATCCAAATTTTCCGTAGAGAATTACGCCCTTGAATCGCCCGAAGCATGCCTCGATAAGGAAAGGCTCCGTCAAAGAGGAACATACTGGGCCGGTGGAGTTCAAAACATATGTTGAGTTCTTCTTCTAAGAGAGCATTCCACTCCTCTGAGTCCATACCTTTGAAATATTTAGGTCCAGAAATATGGTGTGCTGGGATGCCATATGGTTTGAGGAGATGCAAGGTGGGCATGGTGGTAAAAAATATAATTTCAAGACTTGGGTCGCTCGCTTTCATTCGCTTGGCTACAGCAAGCAAACGTGTGAAATGGCCAAACCCAACACCATTTGTTGGAAACATCACCACACAATTTCCCTTAGAGGATAGACGCCCTGCACGGTTAGCTGAAAACGCTGCGGGCTGGGCTTTCCATCCAAGTAATTCAAATCCAATCATCACCATCATCCAAGGTAGAGTTATGATAAGAAAAGGAGCCCTCCAAGGTTTTCGGATTGCATCGGTTATGTGAGACCCAAGACGTAGAGACGGTGATGTTCTCAAACGATGAATTTCACGTCTAAGGCGGGTGAGGCGAGTTTCTTGGTCATCCATGCATCTCACCAGTAACCCTATGATTGAATCTCACCTGCTCTATGTTATTGTAATATTGGGGGATTATCCAAGATTTGTTTATTTATTAAACTTCAATCATTCATCAAAATGATTTACTTCTTGCAATGAATAGGGCTGTTGCATTGGGTCGAGATATGTGGTGACGCTCTCCCAAATTTGCTTTTCCCATCGTTGAGGGAGAATCTCTCTCGCAGGAGGATAATAACTCGTCCACCAAGAATAGTCTAGATTAAGAAGAGGTTGTAGATCTGGAGTTTCTTCTTCTAGGCCCATTTGTTGCAATGCCCATAATGCATGAGTTGCTGTCGGTAAAGGGCGCCTATTGAGAAATGCTTGAATTTCTTTTGACTTGACGTCAAATGGCCTACCTAATGGTCCATTTTTGTGGAAACACTTCCAACATTTCCCACACCCCTTCAAATCATCACCTCTCATGCAAGAATTAAGATAAGGAAGTAATTTTTCCTGAACGCATATCATCATAGCGCCAGCTTCGGAAATCCCGGCAATTGGTAGAACTAAATCAAGACCTGCAGATGCAAATCTTTGATTCCAATAGTGAAAGTATTTTGTCTCAGAAAATTTCCTGAATTTCCGTCCTTTGATAAGCCATGTATTATCCAGCGGCATTCCAAATGCAATTGCTCCGATATCAAGATGGTCAGCCAATAGAATTAGATGAGTGCCACAAGCAAAATCTGAAGAAAAACCAATTTGCTTATGTCGATATGTTCGAATGAGTTCATGATTAGATGGAACCTCAATGATGTCTCTATTTCGAACCGTTGCGAGATGACTCATCATCCGATCTGCTTTTCTGTGGTCCAAAATGCTGTCAAAATCACGTCGGTGGTAGCCAAGTATCGTACTTTGAGGCATTACCATTGCAGCAGCAGTAGAATCTGTACCTGCTGAAAAAGAAAGCGATAGGTTCTCGCCCTTTTGCCGTGTTCCGTCTAATGGACTTCTAACGGATTTCTCCCATGGGTAAAGAAGAAGTTCGGAAGTGAGTCTCAACAAGTCAGGGTGGGTTTCATTGATATTATAATCCAAAGGCATATCCCAATATGTCCATCCATGGGGATGACGCATCCAAACCCGATTGCCCTCTTGGAAAAAATTATTGCAGGCATTATTGGGCTTCCAAGCGTTCATTCTTTCACTTGGAGAGGGTTGTGATTCATGAAGATTCAAGATACGGGGGTGATGAACATTTGTAACACCCTGTTGTTTAATGCTAAGGTGATATTTTGCACGCTGGGCTAATGATTCAAACTCAAAATGCCATTGTTCATTCAAACGAATGACTTCATGGAAATTCTGTTCGTTGAAGAACGAACGAATGATGACACTTTGAGCAACTTTCTCCTCTTTCACATCATTTACAATTTTCAAGGCGTGAAATCGCGCTTTAGAGTAATCCCCTCTGTTGTATGCGCGACGCATCAACGTCCGCCGAATCATATAATGGCCTGAGAATAAAACGGTTTCAATGTTTTCACGATAAGCCATGCTCGGGTGGAAAACTACCGAAGAATATGTAAAACCGAAGACTCCAACACTGAATATGGGGAAGTTACTCATCACAGGCGGTGCTGGTTTCATTGGCAGCACACTTGCAAAAGAGGCTCAAAAATCAGGTTGGGAGGTGAGAATCCTTGACAACTTATCCACCGGGTTCAAAGAAACCGCTGATAACTTGGCAGAAAATGGGGTTGAGGTTTTGATTGGAGACATCCGTGATCAGAACATCTTGGACAAGGCCATGGAAGGATGCACGGCTGTTGCTCATCTGGCGGCACAAGTGTCGGTTCCTCTATCTGTTGAGTACCCAAAAGAAACAATGAGCGTGAACGTCCATGGAACAGACCTGGTCATTCAGTCCAGTATATCTCATGGAATTGAGCGTTTGGTTATGGCATCAAGTGCAGCAGTATATGGTGAGGCTGAAACGTTGCCTCTGAAGGAAGAAGAAGGTGGTCAAGTGCTATCGCCTTATGCTGAGTCCAAATGGATTAATGAAACTCAAATCCAGGAGGCTCGAAAAAAGGGACTATGTGCTACTGCGTTGCGATTTTTTAATGTCTACGGAGTTGGACAACGGCCGGATGGAGCCTATGCGGCGGTTATTCCAAAATTTGCCGACATGATGGCTCAAGGCTCTGCCCCGCAAATTAACGGAGATGGATTACATACCAGAGATTTCGTTCATGTCCGAGATGTCTGTTCTGCATTGCTTACTCTTGTTCAAGATGATTGGAAATCTGAAAAGCATCATGTGTTCAATGTTGCGACTCAAACGAAAATTACACTTCTTGATCTAATCGGAGCAATCAACAAAGCCCTTCATCTATCAATGCCCAATTTCGAAGAGATCGTTCCGATTCATGGACCAGAACGAATCGGTGACATTCGCCATTCAATGGCAGACATTGGTAGAATTAAAGCAACCCTCGGATGGTGCCCAATGGTTGAATTTGAAAATGGAATAAAGGAACTCGTCGCTGAAAGATTACGCTTATTGGAGTGAAATAAATGGACATTTATTGGTTTACAGGGCGTTCTCTGCATGACCTGTGCTCCACCACTCAAATCTCAATCGCCATGGAGCTTACAAACCGCAACCACAATGTTACGGTGATAAACCCTGACGCAAAAGGAACTCACGATTCATACCCTTGGAATCATCAAGGAATTATCTCCAATGCTCGGCGAGGTTTTCAATCACGAACACTCGGAAGAAAGATGGTTCAGTGGTTTCAAACCGTTGATGTATCTTCCAATTTGGTGGTGATGATCGACTGGAGGGTTGCAAATCTACTCATTCCTTTCTGTAAAAAGCGCATGATTCCTTGGATGATGGTTGATCGAAGCCCGCCAGCAAATAAGGGGTTGTTAGCCATCCTACAATGGCCTTCATGGAAAAAAAGTTGGAAACAAGTTCGAAACAGTGAGCGTGGTCACGGTTGTGTTGTATCTAAAATGCATCAGCAGTTTGTCCAAAGAAAAATAGGAGTTAGTAAATCGTCAACAACCATCCTACAAGCAGGGGTTAACCTCGAACGATTTCACAGCAAGCAAAAGTTCCCTGTTCGAACATTTGTTTATCATGGTAAACTTGACAAAAATCGTGGAGTTCTTGCCCTCCCTATGCTTCTACGAAAAATGAAAAGTGCAGGTTTTATATCACGTATGATGCTTATTGGAACGGGCGATTGTCTCAAACAACTCCAAACAATAGCCCGAGAAAACGAGGACCTTGAAGTTCATTCTGAAATCGAACAAGAAAAGCTTGCTGAAATTCTTGCCCAATGCCATGTTGGATTGCTTCCTATGCCGGAGCGTAATGTTTGGACACTTGCAAGCCCATTAAAGAGAAGCGAATATGCTGCATCGGGAATGCTTGTCCTGGGTATTGATCATGCAGGTCATCGGTTTAATGACCATCAGGAATTAAGATGGATGAAACTCGTGCAACAGCATGATTTCCATCATGAAGGGACGAATTGGTTAGGAAATATGGATGAAGATACGATGGCTGTACTGGGGGCTGAAGCCCGAGCATATGCTGAAAAAAACCTTCCGTGGTCACATACTGTTGATGCGTTGGAACAAGCAATCATGTCAGTTCGGGAAAAGTATTGAAGCATACAGTAACCCCCACTTTTCAGAAATCAAAGGTGCTGAATAGGGCTTTGCTTGCTCAAGAAGAAGTTCTGAATCCGGCAGTTCAGTTAGCATTTGAATCACCTTGTCTACCCACATTCCTACATCCTGAAACGCTGCGACATTGACTGCGCTAGGGAGGCCGTGTACTCGGTCAGAAGCCAAAACAGGTAAACCGCACGAAAGTGCTTCGATAGCCGCTAGAGGTTGCCCTTCAAAGGCAGAGGGGAGCATCAAAATCGTTGCATTTTGAAGAAGGTCAAGTTTTTTTGACTCGCTGACCCATCCTACGGCCGAAATCCAATCGTGAGAAGTGGATGAAATCCCAGTCATCGTCAACCGAAGTTCTGGAAACGTCTCTCGAACTTGTTCACAAACTTTTGATGCAAATTGGTGACCTTTTACTGGGTCGTTTCGCCCCATCAAGAGCATGTGAGGGTGATTTGCCTGAGAGTTTCCTGGTTGCAAATGAGGAGATACAGGATTGTTTACCACAGAGATTCCCCCTAGATATGTTTCAAGTTTACTCCGCCAATACGAACTCAACACAACGGTATGGCTTTTACGCTTCTTTAGATCAGTACACATCGCTTTGCAACGGCGTGAATTTGGAGTCCCCAGCCAAGAATCAAATTTCCCTGAGTGAATGTGAACAATGTTCGGAATTCCAGCCTTGTGGGCCATCTGAGCAAATCGACGTTTGCGCCACCACGACCAATCTGCTGCAGTATGAAGATGAACAATGTCGGGTCGGCGGGTGTCGTCACGGAGCATTTGGGCGAGGGTCGCTCGTGCGCGGCGATACGCTCGCCATTTGGCCCAAGGCGAACCTTCAACATGCGACGAGAGAAGTTCGGCATCCCAACCTTCCGGCGGATGTTCAGCAAGGATACGCATCACGTTCGCCATGCCTCCTGGCGACTCACACGGTCCAATGTGAAGCACCTTTGGCATAGGATGCCCTCAACGCCATTGGATGAAGAGGTTACGGGGTAAAAGTGGCCTTTCGATGGACTTTGCAAGGGGAGACCTCAAGGGGAGAGGGGGATTGAAACATCCATGGTGTGGATTCCTGCCTTGGTTGAAGTTGGCCTTGGGCTGGCAGCCTTTGCACCGTTTCTGGTCCACCGGCTCTCGGTTGGGAAATGGCGTAAGCAGGGAATCGAATATCCTGTGAACAATGCAGACTTACCGGCCGTGACGGTGTTGCTTCCTGTCTGGAATGAGGGGCTGATTATCGAAAAGAAACTTGACAACCTTGCTCAACAAAACCTTCGGTGTTCACTTCTCGTCATTGATTCGGCTTCAACCGATGAAACGGTAAGCAAAGTCAATGCATGGATTCAATCGCACCCTAAGG
>Ga0209603_1002824_pt1 | contig 15541 bp, 16 predicted proteins | sample COGITO_mtgs_1206_FD_184812 | JGI IMG/M metagenome (GOLD analysis project Ga0209603, IMG submission 184812) | Pelagic marine microbial communities from North Sea - COGITO_mtgs_120607 (SPAdes) (version 2) | ecosystem: Environmental > Aquatic > Marine > Epipelagic ... | reverse complement strand
AATTTACCGCATCTGTTGTCATGTTGTGGTTAATCTTACATGTACTGGCAACCTAACACTTATGTAGGCGGATCGGTGGCGCTACCACCAGACACATTGGCCAGTCTCCGCGCGCTCGCGTTGAAGGAAGAGGCCGCCCCGTGGCGGTGCAGCGAGCACCGCTAAACATGTCTGAGGGTGTGCTGTCTTGTACTTTGGTAGAGTGTCAGCAGCGATGCTAGCTGCCGTGACTCCCGATTATGATAGGTATGAGGGTTTGCGTGACTACATTGTTGGTAACAAACGAGCACCTTCGCAAGTCCCAGGTGCAAACGTCCGGCCTCGTCTTCCGAATCAGCCGGGACAGCCTATACCTGGCATAGATGGGAAGATCAAAGTGAGCTCCCAAAGGCCTGGCAAACGCTCCAACGACACGATCGTATACGGCCGCATGACGTTCACGGATTTTCAATGCTCGCGCGTGGCCCCCTCCGACATTTCTCCTGGCGACCTTGTGATGCTGCATAAGACCAAGAAGGCGCTTGGACACGACACCAGCCGCGCGACCAAGATCGCGTCGTGGCGTCAGATATTGAGCTTCATGCAGTCAGGGGCCGATGAGACTCTTCTCACCGCAGATCGAGTCGACGATATCCTCAGAGTGAGAAAAGATGAGATCGATGCCATAAGCGACCAGGGGCAGTGCATCGCAGATGATCTGATATTTGCGCAGCAGAGACGCCACCCGGTGAACATCGACCTTATCAATACTGTAAACGCGCTATTTCAAGAGTTCACGGAGCTCAACGACGAGACGGCGCTGCTTCAGACGAACGACCCCAAAGCCGTATTTCTCCCTCACTATGACTGGGCTGCAGTGCCATTTCTGAGCGCCTGGACACCCGACGGTGTCCTCGTGTCTCGGGACGACGACGATCACAACTCCTCATACTTCGAGTCTGGCGGAGGCGAGTCTGGCATAATGATGAACGTCGCGATGCAGGGCCCTGCGAGCACCCGCAACTGCACCCACAGCCGCGTCGACAGTACCCCGGTCGAGTTTGTCCAGCTTTTCGACCCGGAGCCGCGCGTCAGGGACAACCTGTATCTGTGCCTGCTCTGCGAAGAGAAACTCAACGGCGCTGGAGACTTCGAGGCCTATGCTTTTACGCTCAAGCCTACAAGTTCGCGCATCATAGAGGAGCTCTCAAAGCCATACTACGCGGCCAACGTCAACACCCCATACCCTAGCCAACACGGCATGACTTACGACGAGCTTTCTAGACTTGTGTTTGCGTGGAGGATTGGAAGCATAATGGACAACCGCGAGACTACGCTCGCGGATCCGAGGGTCAGAATAAACGTGGGAATCCTTCCCGTCAACATCTTTACAATGGCAAGTCGGTACGGACCCGTGGTAGGGGCAAACATGGCAGCGGGGAGACCAATATTTCCAGGCGGGGGCGGTAGTGGTGGCGGCGGTGGTGGCGGAGGGGGAGCACCGGTGCCAAACCAAGACGGTGTGCGTGCGGAGCAAGAGGCAAGGGAGCGTGCAGAAGCAGCAGCAAGGGCCGGACTCGGAGATGGAAAGACTGCATTTCCTGCCGATGGCATAAACGACGAGTGGACGAGCGAGCAGGTCTGGTCTCTGTGGTTGAAGTTGATTGCAAAGAAGCTGCAGGAAGGCCCCGAGATGGGCGACTACGATAAGATGAGAATCAAAGTTTCATCAAAGGAATTCAACTTGCTTCTGCGTCGCGACTTGATGTTCAAAAAGTCTTTCGGGTTCTACTATGATGGAGAGGGTCTTTACGGAGAAGAGACTATTAAGGGTAAGGCCAACCGCATACACTTAATTAACATCGTGTCCGAGATCACCAATCGCATTACAGTGCCTGAAAGAGAATCTTACTCTGCGGAAATCACGTTTGTGGTGCTACTCGATGTGCTGGCGGGCGCGAACGGCAACAAACTCTCCGGAAATGTTCCCAAGATCGGCGATATTGAGGCCAAGCTACACTCCCTCTTACCACACATCAAGGCCTTCATGAGCACAAACAGAGTCCAGCGGACGCGCGCCGCATTCTGAAGCTCCCTCAACACTACTTGGCGTACCTATATCCGTTTCCGTTTGGATGGCCGTGCATGGCCATGGGGTGCGGATCGTAATAGCCTGGTTGTGGTGCGATGCCGATCTGTAACAGCGCGTCGAGTTTGGCCTGCGTCATCTCCACCTTCTTGGAATTTGCGCCCGACGAGCGCGCCATGGCGGTGATGCAGTTGAGCGCAGAGTGGAGCTGGGAAATCGTGTTTTCGAGAGCGGGGTCCATAGTATACTGTCCGGTCGGAAATGCCTGTTGGTGCGATGGCGGCTGTGCCATGAACACGGCGGTGTTCTGACTGGAGTTAACCATGCTATGGCCACAGTTCTTGTCGGTGTCCTCTTGTGCGGTTTGTCCGTTAGAACCCTTCTTGGAACCTCGCTTGGTCGTCTCCTCCTTGGCGGATTGTGTTGTGCTCTTAGAATTGAGTTTTCTGATCTCCGCGTCCGACTCGGTCAGCCTTTTTTCCAAAGAGCGAGTGCGCTTTTCCATCTCCTTGATGAGATGCTCCTTGCGGCAAATCTCGCGCTTGGCCTCTGTGAGCTCCTTGCCATCAGGAGGTGGGGACGGCAGCACGGGTGAGGCTTCGATCTCGCCCAGAGCTTCTCGAAGCAATGTAATCTCCGTCGTTGCACACGCATTCGCCGTTTCCAGATTCGTATTCAAGTCGGCAATGACAGTATCTTGTGCTGAAAGCGTGTTCTTGTTCGACCGCGCCTCATCAAGCGCCTTGACCATCCTCAGCCCAGCCACCGCGAGCATACCGCGCATGACACGCTTCTCTTTTTTGTATGCCTCCAAACTGAGCTCCATGTTGCGCTCGGTGATTCTCACATTGGCCTGCATCTTCGCCAGGTCGGAGTGTGCCTCCTTGGAGCTCGCCTGAACTGCGAGGCTGGCCGAATTCAGAGTCTTGATGTTGGACTGTAGCTCTACTACCTTGCCGTTCAGAGCGGTCAACTGTTCTTCGTGCAGCCGCGCTTGGTTCTTGCGCGCTCTCGCCTGCTCTGTCGTCTGTTTCGCCATTTCGTTGCGAAATTTGTTGACCTGCGCCTCCAACGTCTTCTGACGTGCCGTCGACTTCTTGATCTCCTGCTCCTGCTCGAGTTTGTGCCCAACAAGAGACGCCTTCGCCCCCAGCGCAACGTTCTGTTGCATGAGCAACTGCTCGCGCAAGGTGTTGACTTGGGTCTCGAGGTGTTCGGTCTTCTTCTTCATTGTGTCTTCGGTAGTCTTTCTGGCGTGTGCAACCTTGGCGATCCTCACGGCCGCCTCCTGCTCCGCCTCCTCTGCTCTACCATTCGCATTGGAAAGCTCCACGCTGTGCCGCTGCTTCAAGTCCTCGACCTCTTGCTTGTGAGATTCCATCATCTTCCTTCGGTCCGACTTGAGCATCTCAATCATGGTCTTCATACCCTCCGGTGTCATGCGCACGTCGAGCTCGTCGCTCTCCACCCTGTCCAGACAAATAGGCGTGGCGCAGCTCTTTAGCTTGCGCACAAGCTCTCGCATCACCGTGTCAGGCCAGTACTCCAGTGTCTTTGTGCTCGGAACGGTCCTGGGCTCGCCGTCTCCCGACGAAAAGCACAACTCGCCGTCTTTCACGGCGCCCTTTGCTGTCTTGCGAATAGTGCGGATGTCCCAGTGAACGCGTTCGAGTCCGGCTTGAAAGGGGAGACAGAAGCAGAAAAGGACGCTCGCACCAAGCTTGTCGGCCTTTTCCAGCACCGCGGTCAGGCTCGGGATGATGTGCTGTTGTACCTCCTGAGACGATAGGCACACGACCTTGGCGAGTGTGTAGCTCTCCGAGTGGTAGATGCAGTGCTTGCCACTTAGGTTCATGATGCCGATGCACTTGGGGAGCTTGCCTTCGGGATTGCACGTGATGCCGAGTGGTGCATTTCCGTTGAAATAGTCGTAGCAGAAAGTGCGGCGCCATGTCGCCGTCTGCTCGATGGGGGGCTCTATGCCTTTGACCCCGCCGCACGTGATGGTGGCGTCAAATGCGGCGAGGTGGTCCATCAGCATGCGGGCACGTGGAAGGCGGCATGCGTTTTTGACCCACAGTTTCTCCTCCTCCTCGCTCGGGACTTGCAAGGTCGACGCCGACATTTACGCTGCTACTTGGTTGGTGTATCTCTTCTCTTTAGGATGATAACACGTACGGCTACTAGACAGGGAACACAATGGCCACTCTAGCGACACTTTCACACGGCGCCGGATCTTTGGATCGATACACGGCGCCGTGTGGTGGTTGGACATAAAGGAAGCCAAATAGGCATTGCTATAAAAACGCAAAGCTTAACACTGGTTTTCATTGGCGCCGGCGCATGACAACTCGTCCGGAACGTTCAGTGTCTTCGAAGTATGCGTTGATGGAGCCTGTCTACCCCATGCCGCCTCCGGGAAAACCACGGAATTGTTACGCGCAGAGCTGTAGCCTGATGTTCAAGCCCAGGAAGGACCCGTCCGTCCGTGCCGACGCAGCGTTTGTGGGCTTCAAGCAATCCAGCGGGTATAGAGCTCGTCGTCGTGGAGGATGACCACAGCGTATATGATCAGACTCAGCGGATACGTCGTTTGTATCACATACGATACACCGGTCATGTACTGGCTAAAACAGGCGGTACGCTTTGACCTGTATGTTTTCCAGGAATCGAGGCAATGTTACCAGAGACGACACGATTCCTTCCTTGCGACGCATGCTTGTGTAGATCTTGTTGATTGCTCCAAGCGGCTTTGCGTAGAATATCGGGTCGTCTCTCCAGTACATGCGCTGCCCCGGGAGAATGCGACCCTTGCTCAAGTTGGAAGACTCTGCGATGATGGATGCCGCATACAACAGTCCTATGTCGACGTTGAGAGCAGTGATCCTCTTCTCTCGGTGCAACTCAAGTTCCTCCTTTGACACGGCTATGTTGCGCATGCTCTTGGTCCTCATGGTGCGCATAGCGCGAGCCGCGATCTCGTTCCTTTTCAGCGCAAGCTTGAAGGATTCAGAGATGCGAGCACGGCCGCTCCTTTTCGCAAGGTCGTCCGCGTCCAAGTGCAACCCGCTGTCCGGCATCATGATTTCGAGGTGGTGTGCGTGCTGATTCGCACACGCCCTCGAACAGAAGCGTCGTGTATCGGGTGTGGTGTCGAGAGGCGATCCCGCGACGGTCTCCCAGTAGTTTCGAGAGTCACACTCGTCGTCGTCCCCTCCCCCCAACGAGACTTGCGTGACTGCGGCATTGGACCAACTTTCCACCAACTCACCCTTGTAGAATAACCGAGAGCAGTTGCAGTTGTCGCAGTGTGTGAACAACTCGTTGCGCTTTGTGGCTCGCAGCCCTTGGAAGATTGCGCGGCTCCTGGCCACCAGAAACCGCGCCGGACCTGGAACATCAATGCCAATGCCAGCCGTGTGGAGGGCCGTGAGCTCGATCTTGCGCTCCGAATCGTGACGCATCGCCTCCATCTTGCCAACCACCTGGAGCCTGTCGGCCACCACGTCCCTCAGCTTGAGGCGCTCAATCTCGTTGTTGGGCAGGTTGAGTGACGTCTGTCCGACGAACAGGTGCACGCCACTGGGCACGCCATCAAGAAAGAAGTAGGGAGATGACACTCCCAGTCTCACCCTCTCGTAGAAGAGCATGTATTCAAATCCGGTGTGCTGGGTGGCCCTTGAGTACAGGCCGCGGCAAGTGACGGGAAGATAGTGCATGAGCGTGAAGAAGTGGCGGCGCAAGCGCATCGAAGCTGGCTCTACGTCACGCTCTCCGAGTTGAATCATGTCGGCAAGACGCAGCATTGCATACTCGATGCTCTGTCCCAAAGCATCTTCAACGGACATCAAAGCGTCGGCGCCGTGCACTGGTAAGAGTCTGCAGCTTACGTCGCTGGGATAGCGGCGCCTACTGGATCCAAAGTGGGCGATCATGAGCCCGGCGCCATGAATGTTTGCCCAATGGTCGTGGTCAGTAATCTGTTGCAACAACCTCCGAAGTCAACACACGCGCGCAGATTGTAACGCCAAGCACTTACGAACCATGAACGTTTCACAAAACGATCCCAACCTACAAGACATCGCGCCGGAAGAGGAATCTCCATTCCTGCCATCCTCTCGCGACGAGCTCCCATCGCTCAGACGCATCAAGATTCCCACTGGCGCCCTTGCGGAGTTCAAGCAGCAGATGGACCTGCAGGTGATCGACCTGCCAATACCAGTGTTACGGTGCTCACAGCGCATGCGCGCATACAAGCCGTCCGCGCAGTGCCCACCCAACTTTCGCTACGCCTTCAACGGATTCTGCAGCGCTCGTCGCGTGGTTAGCACCTCCTGCGTCGCAGAGGCAGAGTCTATGCTAAGCGCAGAGGCCATGGAGATGATCGCCAACTCCAAGCAGGAGGTCGGACAGTATGGGAGCGTACCGCCGCGCTGTTTGTGCATCAGTCTAGTCATACCACGGGAGACGACAATCAGCACCAACGCCATACCATTCATAGACGGAATTGCAGCGCTCTCCGATGCCAAGCTCAAAGACGGAGTGCCTATCACGACCAAGATTCGCTACAGCGTCTACGGCGGTCCAGCGTCGCTTCCAGTGTCGCGGGTGATCGCTCGCGAGGCATTTGACAAGAAAACTTTAGACGGCGTTACGCTGATGGTGCGCTGGTCGGATCAAAACACTGGGAAGTACCGCACGGAATGCATGGCATTGGGATCCACGCGCCCGCTTCAGGGAGAAGCCTCGCGATCGCTTCAGATGGCAATCGTAAAGCTTTCAAGTTCGTTTGGGTTTGAAGTGCCGCCCGAATTCTTCCTGGACCCTCCCTCGTCAGACGAATGCTACTACGAGAAGCAGATTCGTGAGTGTGCTTTCGAGTTTCGGGGGGTGCTTCACAAGGAGGAAGTGTTTGTGCCCAGCGAAGCGATGCGGACGTCAAACAGTGGTTTGTTGAAGCGTGTCCCGGGGTGCTACGCGCGCCTCACCCCAATCAATCTGGGACTGAAGGGGGTGGTCTCGTCGGATGCCATTCACGCCATCTTGCTGTGTGCGGACGGCATGGAGGACAAGGCGCTGCAGTATGCAAAGACCTACCGAGAGGGTTTGCGGCCTCCGGAGGGGGAAGACGAGGAGCTCGACCTGCACACCACCGCCGTGCATACCGAGCGCGTCTACCTCAATGGCATGGTCTCGCTGTACGCCAACGGAGGCAAGAGCGGAGAGTCTCTGCAGACAGACGGCAACTGGGTGTACAAAACGACGGCCGCGGTGGTGCCAATACGCAATCTGATGGCTAACTTCTACGTGTTCAGCTGCGGCATGGAGAGCTTGATTCCCGATAATGTGGCACTGCTCAAGTACATGGACTCCCACGTGAACAAGAGCATACACATGTATTCCCGCGTGTTTGCAAGGGACGACCTAGACCGCATGCTGGACACCAACCCTGTAAACACTATGCAGGTGTCACAGGCGGAACCTTACCGCATGCCGGACGAGGAGCAATTTGTGTTGTCGGCGCTGGGGATGGATCTCAGATCGAACCGGATGTTCATCGGTGACGCACTCGCCTTTCTGACACAGCACGGCGCGCCCAAGAGTCTGTTGGACCTGCTCACCAGCGCGAGCTTGCGCGTCGGCCTGCGCATGTCGCTTTCGGACGGGTTTTCGTCGTGCGTCGACGCCATTAACACAGGGGTCAATGACAAGGACTGTCACAGCAACGAGGTGGAGCGTCTTAAACGCGTTGCCGACGCGGCGCTTATTATGGGCTGCCGCAAGCGCGCATGCCACTCGATACCCGACACCAAGCCAGACAAGGTGCGACAACTCATGAAAACATTTGCCGTGAAGTCCGGTACCTACGTGACAAGGCTTGACAACTTTGTGAACACGCCTCGGTCTATAGTCAATGCTCACAGCTTGGCGCTTACGGTGTACGAGTCCTATGGGTGCAAGTCTGGGTGTGACATGCCCCACATCAACGAGTTGGAGACAGTGATGAAGACGTACAGCGATATGCTGTCTGGAATCGCCAAGTGTTTTCAGCTGTGCATGCTGGAGCCGGGGCGTCCCAAGAAGGCATTTGTGATCATTCACGGGCACAAAATGTCGCACGTGTCTGTCAACGAGGTATTGGAAGACGGCAGACTGGCTCCTTGCGGAGTGGGAAAAGTATTTGAGACAGACAAGCCTTGCATTGTTATTGTGAAGCTACGATCGGACACCTCGTGCATCGTCACCCCCCTAGTGACACAGTAGCTACCCTTACGTGTAACTTTGACCTTAGACGTCGAGCATGTGTCGTACCTTTACTGGGGAGACTCGTGGCTGTGATCCGAGGACATGTTGCGGAGGATGCCAGCTGACTCGAGCACATCATTAGAAGGGTTCACCAGGGACATGAGGTAGGCAGTGACCTTGGGAGAGGTATCGGCCGCTAGGTACGGGGTGGATCTTATCATACCGCTAACTTCCGGCATTGCAACGGTAAGTATGTTTACCATTCACCACGCGATATGGGACTGGCCATAGACAAATCGTTTACAAGGTTAACCAGCGACGTTGGCACAGCGGCAGTGGCCCTCCTGTTTACCGATGAGCTTAGACTCAGGTTCAAGAACTTCAACTCCCATCGCCTGTACCTCAATGCCATACTTGGCTTTGGAAGCGGGGTGTCCGTGGCGCTGCTCATAGTGCTCTCACTTGCCCAGATTGTTTCATGTATGGTTTTGGTCGTGCCGTCACTGTACAATCGCATGGGGACGGCGGTGCCTTCCGTGGCCCTGGGGAGCACACTTGCCCTGGAAATGTTACTCTACCATGGATTCAACGACAACGAGTTGACATACAAGGCATTCATGATAGAAGCTGCCCTTTTCCTCATCGGCATATTCCGCAATCACCGCAAAGCCACCAGCGAGGCGATTGGGGTGCCTCTGCACGGGAGGCTGCTGGCCGTCGAGGCGCACGTCAGAAAAGCGTGCACCAAGATCCGCGCGGGCTTAGTGTTTCCCCCCATCTGCCTTGTAGTCTGTCTACGTGCTATGATCAAGCACAACTTTTGGAGTTACACAGGCACTGCATTTGAGATCAACCGAACAAGCTTTTGTACTAGCATCGCCCAATCGGCTGCCATGATGCTTCTAAGCAGTCAGGACAGGTCCCCCACCGTCCGCGTACTGGAAAACGCCAGACTCATTTTCAGAGTACACGTTTTTGACAGATTACACAAAGCGGTCTGGGGAAGAGTACCAGACGGGCGGAAGAAGCACATCTAAGCAGCGGTGAAGCGGGCGTAGGACGCCAGTGTACTAAGCATGTCGACGACGTCAGTGTATTGATGCGGATGAGCGGTGTCGACATCGGGCTTTTCCCACACTCTCAAAAACCCGATGATTGCTTGTGTAGTGCTGGCGGATAGCACTATTATCATTAGTATACCGGCCAACGACACCGGCTTAGAGCACACAAACGTTGCGTAACCTCCTAAGAGCGTGAGGGTTGTACATCCAATCGTGACAGTGTCTACGGGTAAAGAACCCATTTGCAGTCGTACAAGCACACCGACTAAATGAGTTGCGTCCGTATTACCAACTCGAATAGGGGTGCAGCACCCCGTCCGCGGTTAGCGAAACAGCAGCGTCCAGTTCTCTACAAGTGTCCCTGTAACTCTTTGAGTCCACGCCCTTGTAGCTCCCGTCCGTCTCAATCCTTGCCCTGAGAGAGTGTCCAGAGCTGCACGCCAGGACGACTTGTAAGTTTTCTCAGGATCCCAAGGAAGATTGGCCACGCAGGATCGTCTCTGCACTGCTCACTTTTCACAAACTCATTTAGCATATTCACAATTTCTTCGTCGGTGGATTTTGTATCATTCAACATGTTGTTTATTTTAAAGATTTCTTTGGGGCACGCAGTGCCAATGGGCGCTACGTTCATGCCGACGCGTAGCACGACGTCCAGGCGCGCACGCGTCTCGGGCGGCGGTGGCGTCACGCGTTTGCGCACGCTCATCACGACTTTCCTCTCCTCCGCGCTCGCAAGCACACATCTTAGTTTCAAGAGACTGCACTTATCGTGTAACTCTTTTCGTCCACGCACTTGTAGCGACCGTCAGTAGACGTCGCCACGGAAGCTGCTGTACTTGTCCGACTGGTAGAATTGCCTTACGCCGGTGACGGCGAGTTGAAGCACGATTACAACGTCGTCTTGTCTGCCGCCCACCTTGCCGCTGTACGTCTTTTTCACACGCCCGAAAGGCGTCTTCGGAGCTTCTACGAGGACGCAAAAGTTGCGCAACTCGTCATCGATGATCTTGAGCATCTCCTTGGGCTCCATGGTGTTGCAGAAAAACTGACTGGAGAAACCGATGCAGCCGACGCGGAGCGCGTCGCGAACTTGGAAGCACATTGCCTGCGGGGCACGCAAACGAATGTGGGTTGATACAAGTAGGTAGCTTTTCAAATTCATGTGTTGTATAGAAATGATTTAATATGCATACGCACCTCTTTTCTTTCGTTGGTCTGCGGTCGCACAAAGAGCGAAATGTCGCCGGTTAGTAGATGCAAGAGAATTGCAGAATGAGAAGGGGCACAGCATACCGTCAGCCAGCCCACGGAACCGCCGGCTCCCTCGGAAAGCGCCACCCACTTGCGCACGTTGTTGCGGGTGAGGGCGTGCATGAGGTGCTGCGCTTCGAAAGCCAAGTTGCTCTCGAGGACCAGCACCGCCGTCGCGTCGTGGAGTCCCATGGTCCTGCGGGCCGACTGGATGTGCTTGATGACCGCCTTGTGAGTCTCTCGGACGTCTGCGAATAAGGGAGGGCACTGGTCAGCTCGGGTCGCTATCACGATGGTCTATTAGCTTGCAAGGATGCACACACCTTTGGTACGCAGAGCGTCGGCCCCGAGACACTGCGGGGGAAGTGCACACGATGGAGGCTGAGAGACCGGGGCTCAAAAGCTTGCTGATGGGCACGCCACTCGGGCAGAGGGAAGGGGAAGCAAACATAGAGAAGGAGATGGACAGGCATCTGAAAGGCATGATCGAGCTGATGCCGCATGTCTACGGCAGCACCGAACCATGCAGGCAGGCGGTGATGGAAGTGGAAGCGGTGGTGCAGATGCACGACATCATGTGCAAGCGCGCCATGCTCCTATACGGAATGTCAAAGGAAAGAGAGATGTGCAACCACTGGAGAAGCCGAGATGCAGATGGGTCTGCTGCACTCTCCAACGACCTCCAGAGGCGCGTCCTTCCGTTTGTTGTGCCGCGCTTCTTCAAGCACAGCTGTCAGTCCCCGGACGCTTTTGTAGTCATGACCATGGTCATGTCTGAAATGTGGAAAGGGGAGTGTCTAGGGAACTGGCCGCGCGCACCATGATGCTGCCGTTAGGCATCTGACAGATAGAGAATACCGCAAACTGGGACGAGCCTCCCCCAGCAGGGTCGACCGCCACCACGAAGTGGTTGGTGTTGTAGTCCGTACTGCCGTAGATGTCATCGGCAATGCCATTGTAAATACGTTTGAAAAAAGACTCGATGTCCGCGGACGGGAACGCGCGCGACGACGCGTCCGCGCACACGCCCATCGACTCGCGCAAACTGCAGAACACATGCGCTAAGTCAGATGATTGCATATATAGACAAGCATGTGCTGGGTTCGAGTGGAAGGCACTTACAGCATAGCCTGCGCGCGAGAACCGAGAACACGATGGGGTTCATTTACAGATTCGTGTTCCCAAACGGCAAGATGTACGTGGGTCAGACAACAAAAAAGGATGTGCGCAAGAGGTGGAATTCGCATCGCGCGCGCGCAAACAATTGCTGGGCGGTTGCAAACGCCATCCGCAAGTATGGATGGGTCAACATCAAGAAAGAGGTATTGATCGAGGTATCATATGACTTGCTCGATTATTACGAGGTCAAGTTCATCGACTTGCTCGGAACACTCAGCCCGGGTGGGTACACCCTCACACCAGGTGGCGACTTCAATCCGATGTATTCGGAAGAAGGTCGCTCAAAGCAATTGGAGGGGGTGCGTGCAGATGCGCATAGGGAAGCGCAAGCACGGCATTCTCGGGAATGGCACAAGGACAAGGCGCGGCACAGCTCATGGAAAGCTAAGAACACAGCTTCTCAGCAGGATCCAGAAAACCGCATGAAGCACAGCAAATCCACGAAAGCCACATGGGCTGACAATGGAATTCGCAAGAAGCGCATTGACGGTCTGAAGCTTGCTTTTAGTGACCCCGTTGTGTCACAAAAGCGCAAGCTTGCAGCCACCAAAGGGTTGCGCACAAAGCAGGCAAGTGCTAACATGATGGCGGGGCATGCTCGCAAACGCGAAGCTAAGCTATCCTTGCTTCCGCCATCGGAGAGGGAGAAGAAGCGCAAGGACATGGAGAAGAGGCGTATCAAGGCAAGAGAAAAGTATCGCACAAAACATGGCATTACTGACCGGGTCGTCGCTGAGTAGCGACTTCACGACTTCCCTGCAAACAAACAAAACACATGGTCAGTAACTAGTGTTGACGGCACTGGCATTTGGTTTGCTGTGCGCACATTTTCTGACTGGAAAGCCACCTTGGCATCTCTGCAAGCCTGGTGCATACAAAACGAAACGCGTGTCAGTGTTTTGATTTTGGGTTGGCAAAGGCGTTGGTGTACTCACTTGTGCTGGCAGCGCTCAGGGTGCTCCGTTTCCATGCAGGCATCACAAACTAAACTTATCGAGATAGTCTCGAACAGCTTCTTGCCCAGGGAGTCGGTCAGCTGGAACATCTTGCTGTAATCTGCGAGCATGGGGTGGATTTACAAGATCGCTTGTAAGCCAACTTCCAAGGCGCGCGGGGTGGCTAAAGCGCAAGGGTTTGAGTGCGGAGCGTACGATTCCCAGACTCGAGGAGGGTGCTGCGAACGCAAACAGAACCAAGTTTGTCAGTAAAATTGGCACGTGTGACTCGCTTCTGTTCGGGCTGGGGTGTCAGCGTACCTGATGCACAACAAGCAGCTGGATTGCATACTGCACTAACAAGGGACACCAGAGGGACACTCAAGGCTACACTAGCAGCAAAAAGGGCGAAGCACGTACCTCAGCAACGGCACGATGACCTCTGCGAGAACACGGGGGTGGACACGGATGTCAGTTCTGTTTGCGTCGACGTCGGGGGATCGGGTGAATTGGACGAGGCGTACCTGAAATCAGACCGGGGTCGCAGTAGGCGGCTTCCTGCGGGCAGGTACGATCCGGGGTCGCCGTCAGCACGATTTCGTGTGCAACAGCTTTGGGATTGAAGCTTACCTCGAGCACGATCACATCGCCCTGTACAACACGAACAACACGCGTTAGAACACAGAGTTTACACTACGGAAAATGGGAGCGGCTACTCACAGAAACGCCCTTGAGAGACTGTAGACATCATCGAGATACATGCGCACAGGGGCAGACGGGCAGGTGTAAGCGTGCGGCACGCGGGGTGGGGGGAGGGAGGAGAGGTACTTTACGTAAACAATTGTTTTAAGAACGAGTCTAGCGGTCACAGTCCTGCTAGCCACACATCAAGACGGTCGTTGTACACCGCAAACGTGAACAGTGCCATTTGCTGGCCATTGTCGTCTAACAGACTCTGCCTAAACTGGGTCGGCACATACGGGACCGACCGTGTGCCACCTGGCGAGTTTGCAGAGATGCACGTGTGCTCTGCGATGCTTTTGTTAAACTCTCCCCACGTGATGGACCACTCCCTTCCTCCGTTGGGCAGCAAGTTGCCTTAAAAACTCATCAAGACGGTCGTTGTACACCGCAAACGTGAACAGTGCCATTTGCTGGCCATTGTCGTCTAACAGACTCTGCCTAAACTTGGTCAGCACATACGGGACCGACCGTGTGCCACCTGGCGAGTTTGCAGAGATGCACATGTGCTCTGCGATGCTTTTGTTAAACTCTTCCCACGTGATGGACCACTCCCTTCCTCCGTTGGGCAGCAAGTTGCCTTCCCCCCTCTCAGCTACGATGCCACTGCAAACCCACTGTCTCATGCGTTCGGTGACCACCATCAACGAGTACGACATATCGTCGAGTTTGTTCAAGATGGTAAGCTTAGCCGTTGGGCCATCAAATGCTAACGTGCCCGTACCAAGATACCTCCGTGTCCGCGGGTTGAACTCTATAACAAACGTGACAGTGGTCTGCGGAAAGGGCGCGCCCACTCCGCATGTCTTCAACGCCAAAAGCGGAAGCGGCATGCCACTGTCTCACCCTCCCGACTCCATACTTATGCACGCCTCACTTGCGCTAGCGGAGGCGGCGCTGGCCCAAGCCCCAGCCCTCAACCAGCGCGACTGCCGCGTCCGCGCGGCGCTTCTCCTTGCGCGCCTCCCTGGCCGCGATCTTGGCTTGCTTGGCCTCCCAGGCGGCCTCCATGGCCAGGACTATAAGGACCTCCTTGTGGCTCTGGGGCCCGTAACATAGGCGAATGATCCACGGCCTTGGTTTGCCGGAGTAGAAGTGGCGCGGGACGTATCTCTCGCGACTGTGGTAGTCGCGACTGTGTTGGTCGTCCCAGTCGCAGCCCCCGTACTCATCGACGTACGGCATCTCATCGACGTACGGCATCTCGATGCGCGGCTCGTTGTCCGAGAGCAGGAGGTCGTGCGTCTGATTGTTGATGGTGTAGGAATGGCGCAGGTACTTGCACACGTGCTTCCAGAAGGTCATGGCGTCGCGCGAGATCTCAAAGAAGTCCAGCTCGCGACCCCCTGCAAAGCCGGGGGAGCAGTAGCCGTGCGTGGGCATCGCACGGATGCTGATCTTGCCGCCGTTGAGGGCCACGATAATCTCCCCGATGATATCGGTGCCGAGCATGCCGAACAGGGGGACGTCGCGCTGAGCGTACTCGTCGTCCATGCTGCCCCGGCGCCACGACTATGTCCTCAGGAGAGGGTGCTAGCTTGACGGCTGCTTGTGGCTCTGAGCGAAAAGAGAAGTAACGGCGGCTTCCCTTCCACTCTTTCGTGAACTAAGTGGTTACAGATACAATGGTCTCACAATACCGTGGCGCCGGGACCAGTTCACAACCGTGGCGCCGGGACCAGTTCACATTCCTGGCGCAAACGACACGACGAGTGGCAAACGTGACATGGCGCCGAACCTATTCTCGTTGCGGGGGGGGTACGTGGATGTTCCTCTAGAGGCGGCGCCAGGCGAACAAGTGTGAACAGACCACAGTGTGAAATCTCGAGCGATCTGGGTGACGAACCGCGCCATTTCGTACACAGGTGCCGGTGGAGTGCCGGTTCCCGGCACTCAAACCGGCACTCCATTCTGACTGAGTTCCGGTAACGTGCCGGGTACCGGCACTCCACCGGCACTCGCGCCGTGGCGGGCACTTGCTCAGGACAGCGCGAGCGCCGGTGGAGTGCCGGTACCCGGCACGTTACCGGAACTCGGTCAGAATGGAGTGCCGGTTT
>Ga0209603_1002815_pt1 | contig 15563 bp, 17 predicted proteins | sample COGITO_mtgs_1206_FD_184812 | JGI IMG/M metagenome (GOLD analysis project Ga0209603, IMG submission 184812) | Pelagic marine microbial communities from North Sea - COGITO_mtgs_120607 (SPAdes) (version 2) | ecosystem: Environmental > Aquatic > Marine > Epipelagic ... | reverse complement strand
ATGTTGAATCCAACGATGTGCGTTAACTGTGAGTGAGCTTCTTGCGTTATTAACACCTGGTGCGCCTGAGATTCAGGCTGATGTCATACGCGGAACGACAAAGGACAAGATTAGCGCAAGGGACGTTGTGTCGTGTTTGTGCCGTGTAGACCGACACACGTATCTGTATGCCTTGAGTAAGTTCTGCTTGGATGATTCATCAAGAACCGAGCTAAACGCGCTGACAATGCAATATACGCGCACGCAAGGGTATTCTACGCAGGACACAGAGCCAGATGATGTTGTAAACCGGTTAGGGTTAGCGGCATTGAACTATGCGATCTCTTCTTCACGCTGCAGGACATGTAACGGCACTGGTGAGATTAAGATAGCTAACAAGGTTGTTGTATGCACAAGCTGTGGTGGTAGTGGTAACGCGGACATGTCGGTTCGCAAGTTGTCACGCATCTTGGGTGTAGGTAGGTGGCGTGCAAAGAAGGTCTGGCTTCCACGATTTAAGCAGCTAGTGTCTGACTACCAGATGAAGGACGATGCGCTACAGACGGTGATAAAACGAGGGTTAAGGGATGAGTAAGGGCAGTGAGCAAAGACCGTGTGATCGAGAGGCATTTAATAAAAATTACGATGCGATATTTGGTCAAAAGCCTAAAGAAAAGACAAAAGAAAAAAAAGATAAAAAAAATTAGTATATGTTTAGGTTTACCAGCCAATAGATGGTTAAATATTCCCAAGATAGGGTTTCTTTCAGTACAGTAAACGCTTTCTTAACCTCCTTCTTTTGGTCGCTGACGCGGCCTTTTTTATTTTCTGACCTTGGGACTGCAAAGTACCCCAGGGCTAGGTGATCTATGTCTCGACCAACTGTAATGACTGATGATGTGCTCTCAAAACTAGAGAACGCATTTTCAATGGGCTGTACGGACGTAGAGGCGTGTAATTACGCTAACATTGGTAAGGCAACACTGTACCGTTATCAAGAGGACAACGAGGAGTTTAGAGACCGGAAAGAGGTCTTGAAGTCTAATCCCTTTATGTTGGCACGCAGCGTCTTGATTGACGCACTGCATGATGGCGATGTAAACACCGCACACAAGATGATAGACCGCAAGGAAGGGTCAAAGGTTGCGGTAGATCACAGTAGCTCAGACGGCTCTATGAAGCCGACAATGATACAGCTTATGCCAGTGACGCCAGATGCAAACAGCGACGATTAATCTGCCTGAGAAGTTAGTTCCTGTATTTGGTGGAGACTATCGTTATCGAGGAGCCTACGGAGGCCGTGGTAGCGGTAAGACAAGAACCTTTGCATTGATGACCGCGATTAAGGGTTATCAGTGGGGCATGTCAGGCCAAGCAGGTCAGATACTGTGTGCTAGAGAGCATTTAAACTCGCTGGATGAGTCCTCACTTGAGGAGATCAAGAGCGCCATTAGGTCGGTTGATTGGTTAGCTGATTACTATGAGGTCGGTGAGAAGTACATCCGGTCAAAGGATGGCAAGATCAGTTACGTGTTTGCAGGGTTGCGGCGTAATCTAGACAGTATTAAGTCTAAGGCTCGGATACTGGTTGCATGGATCGATGAGGCAGAGCCGGTATCAGAAGAGGCGTGGCGTAAGCTAATCCCAACGGTACGTGAAGAGAACTCTGAGATTTGGGTGACATGGAATCCAGAATCAACGCGATCTGCAACGAACAAGCGATTTAGAGAAGAGCCTCCAGAGAATTCAAACATTGTTGAGCTTAATTGGCGCGACAATCCGTGGTTTCCAGATGTTTTAGACGCAGAAAGGATAGCCGATAAAAAGGTTAGACCTGATGTCTATGATCACATCTGGGAGGGAAGCTATCTAGCGGCCCATGAGGGTGCTTACTACTCGCATTTGATGGAAGAGGCAAGGCGCGAGGGACGGGTCGGTAACGTCCACCACGATCCTTTAATGGAGACAAGAGCCTACTTTGATATTGGTGGTACTGGTGCTAAGTCAGATGCTACAAGTATCTGGACGGTGCAGTTCTACAAGTCAGAGATCAGGGTATTAGGTTACTACGAGGCACAGGGTCAGCCACTGGCTACGCATGTCGCCTGGTTACGTGATCAGGTACAGGATATTAAGACCGTTGTGTTACCGCATGATGGTCGAACGCACGATAAGGTCTACTCGGTCAGTTATGAGTCAGCCCTACGTGATGCAGGGTTTAATACGGTGGTTGTGCCAAATCAGGGTACAGGTGCTGCAGGTGCAAGGGTAGAGGCTGTAAGGCGTATTTTACCTTCTGTCTACTTTAACGAGCCTGCGTGTAAGCCAGGAATGGAAGCCTTGTCTTGGTATCACGAGAAGAGAGACGAGGCAAGAAACATCGGGCTAGGCCCAAATCATGATTGGTCAAGTCACGCAGCGGATGCCTTTGGAATGATGGCGGTGGTTTATGAGCCACCTAATGCATCATGGGGTAAGCCGCTAAAGGTTAATTTAAAAGGTATCGTATGAGCAGGATAGCAGGCATTCTAGAGGGTATTGAAGACATCTACTCTCGTATGCAACGTGCTAACAGTCAAGGGTTTGATACTGATCGCGTGCTTTATCATCACACCGATGCTGATAATATTGAGGAGTTTGTGCCCTCGGCAAAGGGTAAGTTAGGGGCTGGGATATACACATCCCCAAACCCACAGTACGGTGAGCGCTATGCAGACAACGCAACAGGTACAGCTAACGTGCTACCTCTCTATGCTAGAGGGCCGATAGCAAAGGCTGCAGACATTGACGCGGCATCAAGTCTTTCTCGCGATATGTTAAGTGCAAAGGGTAGGCCGTTTGGCACGCAAGAGTGGAAGGCTACAACAAACAATATTTTAAAAGAGCAAGGTTTTACCGGCAAGGAAGTGGCCGAAGAGGTGTCAATCTTTGACCCTGAGAATGTACGCTCAGTAAACGCCGCGTTTAATCCAAACAAAAGCGACAGTAAGAACATATTGGCTGGTGCTGGGGGCTTAGGTCTGTTAGGTGCTGGCATGTTAGGTTCGGACAATGCGGAGGCTGGGCCTTTAACCTCTGGAGCAAGACGGTTAATTGATGCACGTTTTTCAAGTCCCGTGGGCGGTGGTAACGAGCGTAAGGGTGTACTAAACGCTGTTGAGACTATGCAGACAGGGATTACGCCTCGCAACATGGATACTGGAGGCGAGGTTAATTTATATGATTTTGAGGGTAGTCCATATATCTTAACGCAGTCAGACAGGTCTGCTGCAGGGGGTCTATTAAACTCTATACATGATGCAGATATTGATGCGGTTGATCTGCGTGGCGGCAGGGATTTTATGTTCGATCCAAGCAGCCAGGGCCAGGTCTGGGCATCTGACCCAAATGTTGTCAAGTCCTTGCAGAAGAGGGCTGCACAGCTTAAGAGTGACTACGGTTCTGACCCGTTACTACTTCCATACACAATGGCTCCTACGGGTATAGATTTTGCCACGATGCCGCTTGACACAATGATTAATTTTGCGCGTCAAGGTATGAGTACGAGCAATATTAAGAAGTTAGACAAGCAGATTAAAGGTGTTATACCGCAATGGACAAGCGTAAGCGATCCAAGCGCAAATGCTATCTTTCGTGAGGTAAAGGGGCCGTCTCGTAAAAAGGTTGCCGACCTCATAGACAAGAACTTTCGTGACGTAAAGGGCGGCTTGTCAATATCAGAGGCAAGAGCAGCAACAACCGATGCAAGCCAATACGTCGAAAAAGAAGGGACGCTTAAAAATATTGGAAGGATAGACACTTCTGCTGGATTAATAGCTGATTCAGGTCATCCTACGTACATTGGTGGATTGCCTGGTGAGGGTGTCGGTACGTTAAAGGATGCACTAAACGCAAGAGTGTTAATGGAGCAAAACGGGCGTGTGTTAGCTAACGACATGTCAGACATCCGTGCTTTAAGTATGAATCATGGTCTATCGCAAGGAATTATTGATGATTCCTTATTGCGTCGCATTTATGACAACAAGGATAAGGTGGCAGCAGGTAGTTTAGGTGTTGCTGGGCCATCTTTAGCAAACGCAAGTACGGATAATGCAGAAAAAGGGTTGTTAGGTTCTTTAGGTGACGCCGGGCTAGAGGCTATGTCAGGTGTAAACAGGGCCGTTGTTGATGGCCTAAACTTTTTGACGGCTGACCAAATAAACGCGTTATTAAACATATCTGGTAGTGAAAAACGCATCCCAGACCTCTATGACATAGAGGGCGTTGAAGAGGCTACACAGGGTAATTATATGGAACCTGGTCTGCTGCGAGATATTATCCGACAGGGCAGTGAATTCCTAAGTCCAATTTAAGGCGATCTAATGGCAATAACAACTTACAGCGATCTTAAATCAAGCATTGCTGACTACCTCAATCGTGCTGATTTAACAGCCGTGATACCGACATTTGTTTCACTTGCAGAGGCACAGATCAATCGTGATGTGCGTCACTGGGAGATGGAAAACCGAGCAACAACAACCTTTGACAGTCATTACGCTACACGGCCATCGGATTGGGTTGAAACAATACGCCTAAGCCTGGTCTCTGGCACAACAACGCATATGAGGCTAATCAGCAGGTCGGCTATGGCGGAGAAGCGTAGCAATGATTTGAATGCATCTGGAACGCCGTTGTATTACTCGCACTCAGAGTCGCAGTATGAACTGTATCCAACGCCAGATGCTTCATATACCGGAGAGGTTCTGTATTACCAGAAAATCCCAGCACTGAGCGATAGCGCAACAACCAACTGGTTGCTGTCCTATGCTCCTGATGTCTATCTTTATGGTTCACTCATACATTCAGCGCCTTATCTAGCTGAAGATGGGCGCACAAGTGTCTGGGCATCAATGTACTCTGCAGCAGTTGAGCAGCTAAACACACGGTCAGAAGAGGCAAGCAGTTCTGGCTCTGGATTAAAATTACGCGTAAGAGGATTAGGATGAGTTTTACAAACCATTTAGAAACAGAGATATTGGATCACGTATTTGGTGGCAGCGCTTACACAGCGCCAAGCACTTTATACCTTGGATTATACACTTCAGCGCCTAGCGACACTGGGGGTGGTACTGAGTTGTCAGGTAGTGGTTATGCACGCCAAGCGATGGCGATGAGCGTATCAGGCAACACGGCAAGCAACAGTGCGGTTGAGGAGTTTGCAACGGCAACGGGGTCTTGGGGTACGGTAACGCATGTCGGTGTATTTGATGCATCAACAAGCGGTAACCTGTTGGCCTATGGCGCATTGAGCGCGTCTAAAGCAATTGCTACTGGCGATGTATTTCGCATCCCTGCAGGCGATCTTGATATTACATTAGACTAATATGTTATACGGCGTCTATAAGTACGGCCAAGCTGCCTATTCGACAGCAACGCTGCACGAGGGCGCAACTGCAATAGCGGCAACGTCTGCACTACAAACAACAGCGATACGCATACAAAACGCATCTGCAGCGGTCAGTGCAAGCACAGCGGTTACAGCATCTGCTGTTAACGTCAAGAGTGCAGCATCTACGATTGCTTCAAGTGCCACTACGACGGCAAGTGCAGTCACTGTTGTCGATGCATCATCTGCTATTAGCGCATCATCAGCCACATCGGCAAGCGCGGTTACGGTTGTTGACGCACTCTCAGCGATAAGTGCCACATCGGCTATTGTAAGCTCGGCACAGCGCGTTCATCAGGGCGACAGTACCACAGCATCCGTATCTGGAATTAGCGTTACAGGGCAAAAGATTAGCCTTGGTGCGACAACGATTAGCGCGGCATCTGGGGCGTCAATTTCTGCCTTTGCGTTACTAAACGGCAACGTAGCTATTAGCGCAGTATCTGGCACAACAAGCTTAGGTTTGCGCATAGCGGATGGTGAAAGCCAGATCAACGCGCAGTCATCGGCAACGATATCAGGTTTAAGCGTCCTAAGCGGCAGTACAAACATTAATGTACTAGCAACGCTTGCTGGTACAGCAAACAGAATACAACACGGAACAAGCGCGATCAGTACGGTCTCATCGGCCACTGTTATCGGCACAATCCTGTGGATTGATAACGATCCTGCAGGAAATCAATGGTCAAACGCAGGTACAGCATCCGGATCATGGACTGATACCGAAGAGAACACCAATACCTGGTCAGACAGACCATCATCTTCAAATACTTGGGCTAACGAAGCTACAAACGAAAATTACTGGGAGGCCGCTTAAATGGCTGATACAACGACTACAACTTATTCATTGGTGAAGCCTGAAGTTGGTGCGTCTGCGGATACGTGGGGTACAAAACTCAACACTAACCTAGACAACATTGACAACCTGTTAGACGGCACAACGCCGGTAACGGGCATTGATATTAACAGCGGAACGCTCGATGGCGTGGTGATTGGCGGTGCGACTCAGGCTGCAATTAGCGGTACTACAGGTCAATTTAACACCTCGCTAAACGTAGATGGTGGCATTGAGTTTAATTCGTTGTCAGGCACAGGCTCTGTAGCGATTACAGACATCCTAGACCAAGATGATATGTCAGGTAATAGCGCAACCGCTCTAGCGACTCAGCAGAGCATTAAAGCCTATGTAGATGCACAACAGGACACGGTTGATACCCTCGCTGAAATACTTGCACTGAGCAATGCTACAGGTGGTACAGACATTGCAGTAGGCACTGGCGATGACATTACGTTTGCTGATTCAAGTAAAGCTATTTTCGGGTCAGGGTCGGATTTACAGATTTATCATGATGGGTCTAATAGTTGGATACAAGACGCAGGGACAGGAGTATTAGCACTTAAAACTGACGGTGCTGGAATCTCCATGCTTACATCAACAGGAGACACTCTGTTCCAAGCCAATAGAGATAGCGACGTAAGACTTTACTACGACAATAGTTTAAAACTAGCCACCAACTCTGGCGGTATTTCGGTCACGGGCGAAGTAGCGGCAACATCCCTAGACATCTCAGGCGATATAGACGTAGACGGCACGACTAACCTTGATGTCGTGGACATTGACGGTGCTGTTGATATGGCGAGTAGTTTAACGCTGTCAACAAACAGCAATGCAATAAGTATGAAAGACGCTTCTGGCGGCACTACCAGAATGTTTATTTTAAACAGTGGGAATACTACTTACCTTGGGCCAGTAGATTCTTACGCTGGTGGAGCAATTTATTATGGTGCTAGTGCTAACGTTACTGGGCATAATATGTATGTTGGGGGAGCAGACCGATTTAGTATTAGTAGCTCTGGCGTAGTAGTAAACGAAGCATCCGCAGACGTAGATTTCCGCGTTGAGTCTAACGGCAACGCAAATATGTTGTTTGTGGATGGCGGTAATAATCGGGTGGGGGTAGGAACTGCTTCTCCAAACTCAAATTTTGAAGTTCAAGGTACGTTTGCTGTTAGAGCTTCTACATATTCGGCATTCAATGATTCTAACAATGCAGAAAATGTAAGGATGCTTGACGCGGGTACTGTCTTTAATGCTGATGGTATAGATAAAGACTTTACAGTCCAATCAAATGACAACGCTAATATGCTGTTTGTTGATGGTGGTGAAAATCACGTCGGAATTGGTACTGCAACTCTTAACAGGTCTGGATTAGGGTCTGACCATATTTGCCTTACGGTTGGAGCAGACAATCAAATGGGTATGCTTGAGCTTCAGGCTACTCGTACATCTAATGCAGATTTAGGTAGAGTTTCTTTTCTTAATGCAGGAACAAGAAGGGCTGAAATAGTTGCGGCAAGAGTTGATGAAGATAACTCTACAAAGTTGTATTTCCAAACATCAAACGCAGGTTCATTAGGAACTAAGCTAACTATTGGAAAAGACGGTGCGGCTACGTTTAGTTCTACTATAGCGGCAACAGGTGTCTACTTAGGCGGCACAGGCTCTGCTAATAAGTTGGATGACTATGAGGAGGGAACTTTTACTCCTACTATTATTGGATCAGGGACAAATCCAACAGTTGCTTACGGAACAAGAATTGGTAAGTACACGAAGGTTGGTAACTTAGTGACTGTATATATTTCTATGCACACAACAAGTTTTTCTGGCGGTTCTGGGAATCTGCTAATAGATGCATTGCCATTTACTGCTTCCTCAGATTCTGGTGGCGGTGCGCCTATGTTTTACAGAGTTAATTCGTTTACAGAAACTGCACCTTTTATAAATATTAATACTGCATACGCTTTATTTGTTGGTAGAGACAACACAGACGCAAGTACAGCATGGTCAGTAATGCAGACTTCTGCTTGGACAGCCGCTAACCCAACGCTTACGCAATTTACAATGACTTATTTCACATCATAACCATACGCCTAGTGGACTCTAGGCACAGACAGGAGCAACACAATGGCTTTAGAAAAAGTAGTATCGGAGGACAAGATTGAGGTAGTTGGTGAACACCGCGCAGTACAGGTACGAACTAAAACTGCCGTTATGGAGGATGGTGTTGAACTATCTTCTGGTTTTCATCGGCACGTAGTTAGCGCAGGTGATGACTACAGTAACGAATCTACAGAGGTGCAAGCTATTTGTGCCGCTGTACATACAGACGCGGTTATTGCCGCATATCAAGCATCTTTAACAGAGGAATAAAATCATGGCAGTAACTTGGACAATTACAAACATGGAATACACCAACGACTCTGACAAGGGCGTGGTTCATGCGGCTTGGAGTGCTTCAGAGACTGACGGAGACCACACAGGCACAGTATCGGGCATGGAGTCCTATACGCCAGATGCAAGCGCAGACGGTTATGTAGCTTGGGATTCGCTTGACGAGGCTACAGTAGCAGGGTGGATAAAAACCACACTAGGTTCAGATGAAGTTACTCGCGTTGAAGCAAAGGTAGCCGCTCAGATTGCAGAGTCTAAAGCGCCTTCAACGTCTTGGGGAGTAGCGTGGTAATGGATTATTTAATTGATGTGTATGTACTTGCGACTTCCGTTGTAAGCATTGCTTCTATTATTTGTGATTACACCGACACACCGAAAGACAATATTTTTGTGGCAAAGGCCTATGCCATCCTAGAAAGGTTTGCTTTCTTGGGAAACAAGGCTAAACAGTAAACTTTAACCATTTGGAGTAACAACGATGAGCGAGAAAAAAACGACACTCATTACTGTTGACGACGTTGAATACAACCTCGAAGACATGAGCGATGAGCAAAAGATATATGTCCGTCACTGTGCAAGCCTCAACGGCAAGATGGAGTCTGCACGGTTCAACCTAGATCAATTGGTTGGCGGTCATGAATACTTTTACGGTCTTCTAAAGAATTCTCTCACGGCTGACGCTGTAGCAGAGTAAGGAAACATATCTATGGCGCTTGTTGCTCTTGAATTGCCTGCTGGCATCTACAATCACGGAACAGAGCTTGATGCATCTGGTCGGTGGATAGACGGCAATTTTATACGCTGGCAGAACGGCTCTGTGCGCCCTATTGGTGGGTGGACTTTACGTAAGGCAGGGGCAACAGCGGCAGCGCCACGCGGCATGGTTTCTTGGGTTGATCATTCCGAGGTAACACACATTGCTGTTGGCACGTACAACAAGCTGTACGCGCTAAACCAAGGCTCTGCGGTACAAGATATTACGCCTGCCGGTCTTACCTCTGGGTCAGAGGATGCAAACGCTAACTACGGGTTTGGCGGTCAGACCTATGGTAATGACGCCTATGGCTATCCGCGTGATGCGGCTGTACCTGAGCCAGTAACAACCTGGTCTCTAGATAGCTTTGGACAGTATTTGATTGCGTGTTCATCGGATGACGGCAAGGTCTACGAGTGGCAGCTAAGTACATCAACTGCTGCGGCGTTGTTGTCAAATGCCCCAGTAAATAACAGCGCTATTATGGTAACCGATGAGCGCTTTGTCTTTTGTCTAGGCGCAGGCGGTAATCCGCAAAAGGTTGCTTGGTCTGATCGTGAAAACAATAACCAGTGGACGCCATCAACAACAAACCAAGCCGGTGATATCGAATTACAGACAACTGGCGAAATCATGTGCGGCGTTCGCGTTAAAGGGTCTGCATTATTATTAACAACCCTTGATGCACACACTGCAACCTATGCTGGCCCTCCGTTTGTCTACAGTTTTGAGCGTGTTGGCAGTTCGTGTGGCATCGTATCTCGTCAGGCAGCCATCGCCGTTGACCAGGGCGCGTTCTGGATGGGAACAGGTGGCTTTTATCAGTACAACGGTAACGCCGTACAAGAGATGCAGTGCGATGTGCTAGATCATGTCTTTACAAGCCTTAACACTGCGCAAAGATCAAAGGTATGTGCAATCCACAACAGTCAGTTTGGTGAAATTTGGTGGTTCTACCCATCAGGTGACTCAAACGAAAACAACCGTTACGTTGTCTATGATTATAAGGAAGGCCACTGGAACATCGGTACGTTATCCCGTACGACAGGCGTTGATTTAGGCGCGTTTAGATCACCCCTGTGGTTCGATGCCTCTGGTAACCTCTATAACCATGAGTTTGGTTACACGCACGACTCTGCTCCGTATTTAGAGTCTGGCCCTATCACAATGGGCGCTGGAGACAATGTTATGCGTGTCAATGAGATTATTCCAGATGAGGGAACGCAGGGCGAGGTTAGCTTAACCTTTAAGACGAGATTTTATCCAAATGGTGATGAGACAAGCCACGGGCCGTTTACACTTGGCAACCCAACCGGGGCAAGATTTCAGGGGCGTCAGGTCAGGATGCTCATTAACGGCTCAGAGCTTAATAATTGGCGTGCTGGCAAGATGCGTCTCAATGTCATCGAGGGCGGTAGGCGTTGAGTGCGCAGCTACCCCAACCAATTGGCGATGATTGGAAGATATGGGGTAAACGTCTTGTTGATGGCCTCTTAGTGGCCCAATCACAGCTAAAATATTACCTCTCTGGGGATTCTGCGGCGCTAGAGGGCATTATGCTGTGGGATCGCTCTGGTTACCCCGTAATTTCCAAAGATAACGCGTATCGACAAGTCTTAATGCAGGGCGGTTGCGGTCACTTCGTAGCAACTGCAACTCAAACCCCTTCACAGGCAAATACGGCCTATGCTGTAGCGTTTAACAGCGCAACATCAGCCGACGGATTAGCGATTAACGGGTCGGACGCAACAAAGATCGACGTAACAGAATCCGGTGTTTTAAACATTGATGTGACAGCGCAGGCAACGTCCTCATCAAGCTATACAGGGTATCTTTGGATCAACGTCAACGGAACCGATGGCTTTGCAGTAAAACAGGCCGTTAATGGTGATGGCGTAATAGCCCATACAGCCGTTGTAAGCGTAACCGCTGGTCAGTATATAAAAGTCATGTACGCGGCCTCTAACACGGGTTTAACGCTGCCCTACACAGCGGCATCAAGTCCTATACCAGCAATACCTGCGGTGCAGGTGTCAATGAGTCGATGTAAGCAGTAATGAATCTACATGAAGAGCTTTTACGGTGCAGACCTTGGATAGAGAGTGCGCTGGAGCATTCTGGTGGCACGCATTTATTTGCAGACATTGTGCAGGGTATTGTCAGTGGGCGTATGCAGTTCTGGCCTGCAGAAGAAGGCTGTGCTGTGACTGAAATTATCATCTTTCCGCAGAAAAAGATTTTTCATGTTTTTTTAGCTGGGGGTGAAAAGGGGCAGATCGTTGATATGAATGATTCAGCCGTTAAATTTGCTAAAGCAGCAGGTTGTTCGGGAATGACCATTGCTGGGCGTAAAGGTTGGTCAAGGGTACTTAAAGACAAAGGGTGGACAGAGGCGTTCACCACACTATCAAGGGAAATTTAATATGTCAGGTGGAAAAGGCGGTAGCCAAACATCACAAGTAGAAATTCCACAATGGATACAGCAGCCATCAATGAGAAACATGGCGCGCGCAGAGGCCTTGCAAAAGGTTGGCTATATGCCGTACATGGGGCCAGATGTTGCAGGTTTAACATCACCGCAACAACAGGCGATGCAAGCAAATATTGATGCAGCCTCTGCCTTTGGGTTAGTTGATCCTGGAATGAGTGCAACAGACGGTATGCCGCAAACATCGCAGTTTGGCGGTATCTCTGGTTACTCATCCTACCCTATGTATCAGGAGGCAGTAGATAATTATGAGGCTACAAGCCCTGGTCAAGCGCGTCAATACAATAACCTATTTGTCAATCCTCAAAGTGGTCTTGGTGGCACTACTGGCACGGGCATGATGGGTGGTGGCATTAACAGTGGCGGTCAAAACAACTCAGGTGCTGGCAGTCACACAGGCGATCCAGGCGATGTTGGTCAATTTACCGCGTTTGACCCTACACAATATTCAATTTCTGATGCAAATCCTTACGGTGTGAGTTTTACAGCGCAAGCACCTGATATGACAGGTTACATCACTGCTGACCAGTTAGATGAGCGTCTGATGGCAATGCAGCCTGCTGCACCGCAAGATATGTCTGGTTATACAACAACTGAACAGTTAAATAACGCGTTAAGTGGGCTACCTACCTATCAGCCACAAGATTTATCTGGCTATGCTCGCACAACTGACTTGTATGATGACAGCCAATTGCGTCAGGACATCAACTCTAGATTTAGCAATGTTAATGCTTTTGATCCGTCTAACCTACAGGCACAAATTACGGCTAATCAGCAGGGTCTTGCGAACTTACCTGCTGCACAAACGCCTGATCTCTCTGGGTACGCAACAACCAATGATTTGACAAATGCGATCTCTGGCATACCAAGCTACCAAGCTCCTGATTTATCAGGATATGCAACGACAGAGCAGCTAAACAATAGATTTGAAGCGTTTGATCCTATGTCATCGATGCCTGATCTAAGCAATTATGCGCAAATGTCTGATTTATATGATGACAGTCAATTGCGAAGTGACATAAATAGTCGTTTTGAAACATTTAATCCTGACGTAACGATGCCCGATCTTTCTAACTATGCGACAACTGAAAGCGTCAATAACCGTTTTAGTAATTTGTCACAGTATGATGATAGCGCTTTAAGAGAAGACATCAACAATCGGTTTAGTAACTTGCCCACTTACCAAGCGCCCGACCTAAGTAATTATGCGACTAATGATGCGTTATCTACTGCACTGCAGGGCATAAACCAATACGATGACACACAGTTACGACAAGACATTAACAATCGGTTTAGTAATTTACCGACTTATCAAGCTCCTGATTTAAGCGGTTATGCAACGACTCAAAGCGTAAACAATCGATTCAATAATTTACCGACCTATCAAGCACCTGACTTGTCTGGTTATGCAACGACTCAAAGCGTTAATAATCAGTTTAACAATTTGTCGCAATTTGACCCCAGCGGATTACAGAACCAAATTAATACAAATCAACAAGCGATTAGTAACCTTCCGTCATACCAAGCACCCGATTTAGGAAACTATGCAACAAAAGATCAGCTTATAGGTCTTCTGTCAGATATTGGCACATCCTCAACGGGCGTTAACCCCTCGTTATATTCTGACCCAAATCTTGGGCAAAACAATGCAACGGTAACCCCTGTAAAGGCAACGACAAAAAAGAAAGTTAGCACAAAAAAAGGAGCTAGATAATGGCTAATGGTGGCGCTACAGGCGTAATGAACCAAAGAGTGCAAGGTCAAAATAATGGTTTGCAAGTAATGAATAAAGGCAGCACTGCACCAAGACAACTCTCACCGATGAAACAGCTAACAGGAAACGATAAGCAAATTGGTAGTAGTCTTTTCTCTGATCCGCATTTAGGGCAGGCAGGGCAGAGCGTGCCACCAATGCCAGGCGGCGGTATCCCTAATAATGTGCCTTTGCCTCCTTACAGCGGCAATGGAAACCCTCAACCAAACACAGCCCCAACCAGTGGCGCAACGACGCAAGGGCAACGAGCGCCTAGTATCTTTAGTTCAAGCGCACAAGGTATTAACGATGCAATGGCAGGTGCTCGTAATGAGATGAATTATTTGCCAATGGGAATACAATCTCAAGGCTATAATGCATCGCAAGCAGGCGCAAAGGGCGTTAACGGCGCAAGAACATTTGGCCGTGGTTATAGCGCTGCAGGTAGTGTAGGACAAGGGTATACAGCATCAGGAACATCTGGTGAAGGCTATCAAGCCGCTGGCGCTTCTGGTCGTGGATTTGATGCAGCAGGCGTTGACTCGCAAGGATTTAAAGGAGCAAGCGTAGGCTCGCAAGGTTACAATCCACAGAACGCAAGTAGCTACGGTGTTAGCGGAAGAATGTTAGGTGAAGGGCCGAACGTCAGCGCAAGAGACGTTAATGCAGATCGCATTGTTGACGCGGATATCGGGCGTTACATGAACCCTTACAATGACGAGGTGGTTAATAGAACCCTTGGTGATTTAGATGAGGCAAGACGTTTGCAGATGGGTCAAGCTGGGGCCAACGCTACCGCAAGCGGCGCATTTGGCGGTTCACGGCACGCACTAAGAGAGTCAGAGACAAACAGCAGCTTCTTTGATCAAGCAGCACGTACAGCCGCAGGGTTACGTCAGCAGGGCTTCAATCAGGCGCAGGGCATGGCGCAGCAAGATATTGCTAACAAGATGCAGTCTGATTTAGCGAACCAGGGCGCCTCACTGCAGGCCGATACAACAACTGCTAACATTGCACAGCAACGTAATCTTGCAGATCAGTCAACGGATTTGCGGTCACAAGAGTTCAGCGCAGGAGCAAAGAATCAGGCAGAGTTTGCAAATCAGGCGGCACAAAATCAGGCAGGACAATTTGCAGCAGCAGCGGCTAATCAGGCAGCACAGCAGACTTCTGCACAGGATCAACAGGCTCGTCAGTTTAGCTCGGCAGCGGCTAACCAAGCGGCACAACAGCGGTCATCTCAGTTACAGCAGGCACGACAGTTTGGCGCACAAGCAGGTAATACTTCTGATCTTGCTAATCAGGCCTCATTAAACCAAGCACGACAGTTTGGTGCTGGGGCGCGTAATACAGCAGGTTTAGCTAATCAGGCAGCATTAAATGCGGCAGGTCAGTTTGGTGCGCAGGCGTTAAATACTTCATCGTTAGCAAACCAAGCAGCAAGGAATCAAGCAGGTCAATTTGGAGCGCAAGCATTTAACACTGCAAACCTTGCAAATCAGGCATCAACAAACCAAGCAAACCAGTTTAGTGCAAATGCCGGAAATACTGCTCGACTTGCCAATCAGGCGGCCTCTAACCGTGCTAATGAGTTCAATATCGGGCAGAATCAAGCGGCCCAAATGGCTAATCAAGCGGCTAGTTTGGCTGCATCACAACAGCGCCTATCATCCGGTAATCAGTTAGGTAATTTAGCTAATTTAGGCTTTGGAATGGGTCAAACCCTTAGCGGTAACTTAGCACAGGACGGCGCAATGAAACAGGGTCTTAATCAGTTACTTATTGATGCGGTTAAGAACCAGTTTAACCAGCGTTCACAAGCGCCTTATCAGTCCATTGGATTGCTCTCTCAGGCCCTTGGTGCCTCACCTGTTCCGCAGACTACGACAACGACTAAAACTCCTGGTCTGTTTGATTACTTAACCCTAGCAG
>Ga0209603_1002813_pt1 | contig 15568 bp, 14 predicted proteins | sample COGITO_mtgs_1206_FD_184812 | JGI IMG/M metagenome (GOLD analysis project Ga0209603, IMG submission 184812) | Pelagic marine microbial communities from North Sea - COGITO_mtgs_120607 (SPAdes) (version 2) | ecosystem: Environmental > Aquatic > Marine > Epipelagic ... | reverse complement strand
CATTCCTGCTTTTGGAGTGTATTCGAATGTAATCCATAGTTCAGGCTCAGTATTTTCCTGAGCAAAAATAAAGCTGCAAATAGAAAAAGTGAAAATAAAAAGATAATTTTTCATTTAAATAATTTTAAAACTAAGATAAAACAATTAATTGCTTTTTGCAATTTAAATTAGTTGCAAATGCATTAACAAATAAGTTTCATTTACCGCTCGATGTTAGATTGAGGTTTTTAGCAAAATAAACTGTTTTTAGAACTTGTTTTCATTACCTGACTACAATTTATTCGATGAGTTTGCTTCTTTCCACTTAATAGGGACTACTCTTATAATTATTTTACCATCAATAAATATTCCATCAGCAATAGCTAATACGCCTTTTGATATTTCAGTAAATGTTGACTGAATCTTATTTTTATCAATATTTATTTGATTTATAGTCTTGGATAAAAACCTTAATCCTGTTTTTACTGGAAGTTAGTTGTCAATTATACTCCGAATATATTCACACTCCTCATCAGTCCATTTAACATAATCTACTCCGGTGAAAAAGTCTTTAACTTCCGTTTGAAAAAGTTTATAATCCAAAGACCGAATATTAGGGGCCATTAACCCGCCTCCTTCGTGAGAAGCGTCAAAGACATCATGACCAAGTTCATGATACATTAGGAAAACTTGTTCACCAGTACTCAGGTTTCTAAATGTAGTTTCATCAACTAAAATTCGAACATACGGCTCGCAAGATCCGTTTGCCGTTCCAGCAACATTATTAAGAAGGTTTTCAGAAACAAATGTAACTTCATCGATATAAGAAAGATCAATGTTATATAATGATGCTGATTCTTTAAATGCAGTCCAGTAGCTATCGAGTAACTTGGGTTTTAATTTCATATAGATCGTGTCATTGTCAAAATTTGGAACAATAATTTCCGGTTCATCAACAACCATAACTTGTGGTTCTGAGGGTGGTGCCTCTTTAGAGCAACTTATTAGTATAAGTAATAAAAATAGTGTGTGTTTCATGTTAGGTGTTTTATAAATCTACTGCTAAATCGTTTCAAACATTTGTGTTTCAAAAAATTTATGAAGTAGAAAGATATAAAAACTTTACTTGATCTGTGGGGTTATTATCACTTATAAAAGATCGATCAGAAAATCTATAGGGCTACTTATGAGAAGCAGGAAGACAAAAAACAGACGAAGGCTTCCTTACAGGACAAATTGAGTCCTAGTACTGTTGAATTGGAGACACTGTCAAAGAAGATAAGGCTAGTAGAAGGTTGCCCTATGAAGCTATAATAAACTGAGCTTATGGAGCAGTAACTAAATCTAATTAGAGCATTCTCCTGATGTAAATTCAGTGATTCCTTTTACTCTTGCCTTACAATCATTGCTATATGTTATTCCATCAGAACCACAAACAGGTGCGTATATTTCATAACAATAGACGGCATCTTCTTCAGCGTTTTTTTCATCATAAGAACAAGACACTACAGTGCCAATAAATAAAAGAAGAAGTGATTTTTTCATAATATCCGGTTTATCGATACAAGATACAAACTGTTTTAAAGCTTGTTCTCATTGACTGTAGTGTTTTTCAGATTTTAGGTCTATTAGATCTATAATGATTTTTGTAAATTAGACAAAAAAGAGAAAACAAAAATATGGCTGTAAAGAACCCACCCGGAATTGAGAAAATGATAACTTATCCTAGTTTTTCATCTCTAGAAGAAGAAAGACATTACAGAAAAAAAATGTTAGCAGCCGCCTATCGTATTTTTGGGAAACTGGGTTTTTCTGAGGGAGTTGCAGGACATATCACATGTCGCGACCCTGAATATCCAGATTGTTTTTGGGTGAATCCCTTTGGCCTTTCCTTTAAACGCTTAAAAATGTCAAACTTGGTTATGGTGAATGAAGTTGGAGAAATTGTTGCCGGAAAACAAGCTCCTTTAAACAAGGCTGCATTTGCAATTCACGCGGCGATTCATAAAGCACGACCAGACGTTATTGCTGCAGCGCATTCACATACCATTTATGGCAAAACTTGGGCTTCCACTGGAAAACTACTTGACCCTTTAACACAAGATGCCTGTATTTTTTATGAAGACCACGGATTGTTCAATGATTATACAGGAGTTGTGGGTGAACTGAGTGAAGGTGATCGTATAGCCGATGCATTGGAAGATAAAAAAGCGATAATTCTTCAAAATCATGGATTGTTAACCGTAGGACATAGTATTGAGGAATGTGTGTTTTGGTTCACAACGATGGAACGAACATGTCAGTCACAACTATTGGCAGAAGCAACAGGAAATTCCTTAATCAAAATTGACCCTAAAATTGCCCAAATGACACGAGATTATGAGGTCGGATTTCCACTAGCGGGCTATTTCAGTGCACAACCACTTTTTCAAGACATCTTTCACGAACATGCTGATTTAATAGACATTGGTTCAACGGAGGATAAACTAATCCTTGGGTAATTCTTCCCTAATATTCATTTCAACCAAAAATAGGCTCTTTACATTTACACCTAGATAGAAAAGTATGCCAATAAAAAATAATTCAAAAATTTGTTCCAGTATGCCTATACGTATCAGGTCTAAACAAACAATCTCTCTTTATGTAAAGTTTTATGTAATGACCTTGATGGTTTTTCTTACTTCACTAAATGTTTCCGGTCAACATCAACACGATCACGAAGGACTTCATCTTTGGGAAATTCCAAGTAAAAGTCCAGATAGAATCATGCTTACATTTCATGGAGACCCTTCTTCATCAAGAGCTGTAACTTGGCGAACAGATACAAGCATCGAAAAATCCTTCGCTCAGATTTCTGAAGCAACTGTAAACTCAAATTTTACAGAAAATCCTGATGTATATAATGCTGTAAAAGAGCCTTTCGATTTGGGGCTTTATAAAGGAAATAATTCTTTACAAGTTCATTATCACAGTGTCGTATTTAAAAAATTAAAGCCCAACAAGCTCTATGTTTACAGGGTTGGAGATGGTGATAAATACTGGTCCGAATGGATTCAATTTAGAACAGCTAAAAAAAAGTATGCGCCTACAAAATTCGTGTACTTTGGTGATGCCCAAAATGATGTCCTTTCTCATTGGTCGCGTGTTATAAGGATGGCTTATCAAACAGCTCCAGATGCTTCTTTTGTAATCCATGCTGGGGATCTTATTAATAGTGCTCATAGTGATTATGAGTGGGCCCAGTGGTATAAAGCTGGAGGCTTTATCCACAGTCAATGGACTGCAATACCCGTAGTTGGAAATCATGAATTTAGACCCTTAAATAATGGGTCAGAAAAAAAACTCGCCATTCAATGGAAGCCTCAATTTACATTGCCGGTTGAAAAAGAATTGAACACAAAATTACAGGAGACAGTTTATACGGTAGATTATCAGGACATAAGAATTATTGTTCTCAATTCGAACGGTGAACTAGAAGAGCAAACTAAATACATCGATCAACAGCTAAGGACATCTACTGCCAAATGGAATATTATTACATGTCATCATTCGGTATTTTCTCCTGCAAAAGGACGTGATTTCGAGTATGCGCGAAAAAAATGGAAACCACTATTTGATAAATACAATGTCGATATAGTGCTTAATGGTCATGATCACACATATGCTCGTGGTCATGTGCCTACGATTTCAACAGATAATGATGTTGAAAGTATAGGCACCATGTACATTACCTCTGTTAGTGGACCCAAACAATACCCATTGGATAAACAACAGATTCTGATTTACTCAAAACAAGGCTACCGACTAGATAAATCAGCTGAGCAAACTCAATTTTTCCAAGTCATTACGGTAGATGAAAACGAATTAACTTATGTTGCTTATACTGCATTAGGGGAAGAATACGACCGGGCAATTATTACTAAAGACTTTGATACGGGACAAAAGAAACTATGGCAAGTGAGAAAACTTGATTAAGTGATTTTCATCCCAATATGGCCTAGTATCATATGCTACAGCAGTTGTTCTCGTTAGGTGAATTGTACAGCCAATTGAAGCAGCTTAATTCTTCACAAGATGGATTTACAGGATTGTATGCCATAGTAGAATATTCTTACGCAAGTATTATTCAAATAAGATCACTAAAGGAGTTTTCTTTAAAGCTCATGAAATAGCAATTGTGTAGCTCTCACTTTAGCTTGTAACTTTAGTGGGGGGTTTATTTGCAAATCTGTGAGTTTACTGAGGATATGCCTTGGTTTAATAGGGGTGCACAAAAAGCCTGACTTAGATATTAGTATGATTCTGCTGTATATCCATTTGAGATTAATTTAGAATCTAACAGTCCTAAAAAATGTTCAGAAATATTTTTAAACTAATCGGTATGGAATCACAAGAGTGCCATGTAAAATTTTAATTTCTAATTAAAAATAATTTAAATCATATATTTGTTTAACAAAACTATATTCATATGAGCATTTTCATTCGTTTTCTACTATTCATCCCATTATCCGTACTTTTTTCCTCAGCGGAGACAGAATCACAAAGCTTTCAAGGAAAAGCATATTATTTTTCTAAATCTAAAATGGATTTGGGAAACTGGGGAGCTAGAATGAGTGAAGCGCAAAAAAAACAAATGAAAAGTCGCTTAAAAAACCGCTTGGACAAAACCTATATTTTAAGCTTCAACAACACCGAATCTTTATTCATTGAAGAAGAAAAAGTGGATGCAATTTCTGGGGCAACCGATTCTTGGGGAAGTAATTTTGCAAGAGGAAAACAATACAAAAACGTAGCGGAGAACAGTTTGGTTCAAGCACAAGAATTCTACGGAAAACGTTTTCTAGTAAAAGATGAGTTACAAAACATTGATTGGAAGATGGGGAGTGAAACCAAACAAATTGGGAAATACACTTGTTTTAAAGCTACCGCTATTCTGCCATCTACGGAACTCTCCTGGTATAACTTTTCATGGAGTGATTTAAGTCAAAATGCATCTAGCACAACCGAAAAAAACATAAAATTAACACAAGTTGAAGCTTGGTACACCCTCCAAATACCAGTAAAGCACGGACCAGCTGAATTTTGGGGCTTGCCTGGGCTAATCTTAGAAGTAAGTGCTGGAAACACAACTATGTTGTGTTCAGAAATTGTTATTAATCCTAAAGAAAGAGAAAAAATTGAAGCTCCTGAAAAAGGAAAAGAAATAAACAAAGAAGATTACAGGTCAACCATTGTTGGGAAAATGCTTGAAATGAGAAACAACCGAGGAAGAAGAAGAGGGTAAATCCCAAGATTATATCTGGAACACTACATACATGACAACTCGAATTATTATTTTCTGTTTCTTCTTATCCTTCTTATCCTTCTTATCCTATGGTCAACTGAGCCTTAAAGGCATTGTACGCGATAGCTTAGAAAACCCATTAGAATCATCCAGCTTGGTCGCAATTAATAAGGCTACCAACGCATTGGAGTCCTATACCATGACCAACGATCTTGGAGAATATAAACTCGAACTAAAGAACAACACAAGCTATAAAATTCAGGTGAGTTACATTGGACTACAAACTATAAACGACATTCTGTCTGTGCAAGAACGTGATCTAATTAAAAATTATTCTCTTCGAGCTGACATTCAACTGGATGAAGTTGTAGTAAAAATTCCCGTTTTGGTGCGTGGAGACACCTTAATCTATGATGCAGATTCTTTTAAGAATGGCTCGGAGCGGAAACTAGAAGACATTATCGATAAACTTCCTGGTGTAGAAATCAGCGAGACTGGGCAGATAGAGGTTGAAGGAAAAGTGGTCAACAAACTCATGGTAAATGGGAAAGATTTTTTTGATGGAGACACAAAAATTGCAACTAAAAACATTCCATCAAGTATCGTAGACAAAATTCAAGTTCTCAAAAACTATGGTGAAGTTGGACAGCTCAAAGGTGTTCGAAACAACCAAGATAATATTGCCATTAACATCAAATTAAAGAAAGGTAAAGAAAGCTTTTGGTTTGGGAATGTAACTGCAGGAGGGGGTGAATCACCGGAAGAAGAACTCTATTTAGTTCAACCTAAACTATTTTATTACAACCCTAAATACACCATCAACTTTATTGGAGATATGAATAATATTGGAGAAGTTGCTTTGTCACGAAGGGATATTAGAGGCTTTGGTGGAGGATTTAGTGCGCCTAGCAGTCAAAGTGGAACCAGCATTAACTTGGGTGATAACAGCCTTAATTTTCTTGCCAATCAGCGCGATGCACTCCGTATTGAAAACAAACTAGCCACAGGTAACTTTAGCTACTCTCCCAATCAATCATTAGACTTAAGTGGGTTTCTTATTTTTAATTCAAGTAAAGTTAAATCAAAAGAAAACAGCTTCATTCAATACACAAATACTGACTTAGCAATTCCAGACGAAACGACCGAACAAACCAGTGATGAGCGATCGAATCAAGGTTTATTAAAATTAAGTGCTTCTTATAAGCCCAATTTTAATAATCAGATTGACTATGATATTTTGATGCGCAGTTCGGACGATCTTCAGAATCAAAATATATTTTCATCTGTAATTGGAAATACGGAACAACTAGAAGAAGTAACCCCCTTCAGCATCAATCAAAATTTAAAGTACTACCTCACGCTTGATGATAAGAATATTGTTGCTTTCGAAGCACAACATGTGCTTAAGAACGAAGATCCTTTTTATAATGCTGTTCTGGTAAATGATCCGACAGCAGAAGATGCCTTTGACAATACCGCATTAGCACTAGGGCTAGACAGTTCATTGAACAATTATAATCTAGGGCAAAACAGAACGATAAAATCAAATCAACTGGATGCAAAACTAGATTATTACTACATCATCAATCCAAAAAGCAACCTCAACCTAACACTTGGTACCATTTTAAGTCGCCAAGAATTCAATTCCGATATATTCCAGTCGCTTTTAAACAATACGCCATTTAAACCAACACCTAACTTCAACAACGGGCGAGCGACAAATGATATTGACTATAATTTCAGAGATGTTTACTTAGGAGTTCATTATCGTGTTAGGACAGGTAAGTTTACCTTTACTCCAGGCTTTTCCGTTCATGCTTATGGAAATAAGAACACCCAAAACAACGAATTAGTTCAAGATAATTTAATACGCCTTTTGCCTGATTTTGAAACCAGAATTCAAATCAAAAAAGGGGAATCCTTGACCCTCAATTACAAAATGCAGAATCAGTTTACTGATGTTACAAAACTTGCAAGCGGATTGGTCTTAAACAATTACAACAGCATTCAATACGGAGCCCCAGACCTCCAAAATGCATTGTCTCACAATTTGAGCCTTTTGTACAGTAGTTTTAATTTATTCAACTATACCAATGTATTCGCAAGAATCGCTTACTCAAGTAATATTGATCAAATCAGAGGCTTAACTAATTTTGAGAATATCATTCGAACAAGTACTTTTTTCAACTCTTCTTTTGCCAATGAAAACTTAAATGGTTTTGGGCGTGTACAACGTACTTTTGGAAAGGTACGCGTAAGCATCAATGCAGCCATAAACTACAGTGAAATCAATCAATTCATTCAAAATCAGCCTACGGTTAACAAAGCGTTTACACAAACTCTTACCCCCGGTATTCGAACTAATTTTAAAGTAGCTCCCAATATTAGTTTACGCTACCGTTATAGCCTAGTCAACAATAATCAAGGAAATAGAGAAACAAACTTTGTTATCAAAGCTCCGTCGATTGAGTTTGATGCATATGTGGTTGAAAAATTTACATTTGTTACGAACTATAGTTACACTACTCAAGAAGTAGGAGCAGACAAGGAGTCGTTCCAAAATTGGGATGCTCGTCTCTCCTATCGGAAAAATAAAGACACTAAATGGGAATTTGAAATCAAGGTCTCTAATCTTTTAAACATCGATAAGCAAATTCGAAACAGTGCCAATTCCATTTCAGTACTTAGTGCACAAACATTTATACAACCTCGATTCATTACCTTTAGAGGAGTATATCGTTTATGAGTTTTAAACTCAATTTAACCACACACGTAATCTCATTTTTCATCTTTATTTAATCAAAAAAGTCAATATCTAATTACTTAAATAAGTTGCTTTTTGCAATAAGTTAGCTTTAAAACACTAACTTTGAAATTCACAATAATTTTATTATGAAAAATTTTTTTTACTTATTAGCAGTTTTATTCACCTCGTTAATCGTTTCGTGTAGTGATGATGATGATCCAATTCCAGCTCCAGTTGTTGTAACTCCTGAAGTAGTTATTCCTGATACCGGGGCTCCAACAATCACTCTAGTTGGTTCTTCAACAATTAATATTGAAGAAGGAGACTCCTATACAGATGCTGGGGCTTCGGCTTCAGATGAAGTTGATGGCGACATATCTAGTTCAATAACAACTTCTGGTTCTGTCGACACGTCTACACCAGGAACATATACACTAACATATAGTGTTTCAGATGCAGCAGGTAATTCAGTAGAATTAACCAGAACAATTATTGTAGCTGTAGCAACTAAAATTACTGCATTAGCGGCTACAGGAAGAGTATCCGAACAAACTCCAGAGCAAGCAAGGAGTACTATCAATGGAAAGTGGAATTTTCCAGAAAGTAGTGCAAAATCGTCCTATAGTTCTAAATTGAATACTTGTGAATTTGATTTTATTGAATTTACTGACACCACTTATTTTCTGGCCATAGATCTAGAGGGAGAATTTATTGCTGTTTCGGGGCCATATGAATTAAATGAAGACTCTGAAGGAAACGTTAGTAGCGTTGACCTATACTATTACACTGGAGAAATAGATGTAGTAATTGCTACATTAACTGATATTAATGTTATCGAAATCAACGATGAAATCGAAGCTAGTTTTACAGTAAATTTAACAATCCCTGATACTGCTGATTTTGATTCCTGTAATGAGCTTAGTGGAACTTATTCTGATGTTGGAAAAGAGGAGCCGATGCAACAAAGTTATGCTGTTGCAAACACTTCAACAAGTTCTGATTCAACTTCTGATACAGGTTCTGATACCTTCGTTTCTTATATAGATCCAATTACTCATGTAACATTAATTAACAATACCTGGAGCTTACAGGGAGCTACAGAAGAGGGAGAATCTTTTACCATTGTTGATGTACTTGAAGATTGGTGTTACTATGAAGAATGCGATGGTGATGGTAATTGTGTAGAAACTGCAGTTGAAGGTTGTAGCCCCCCAACTTCTATAAATCTCCAATTCTCAGCTTATGGGAGTTATAATCTTGTCTTTATTGGGGGTTCTGAAGGAACTGAAGTTGAAGCCGGTGAATGGATATGGATTGATGAGCCTGGACCTCCAATGTTTTATTTAATTGAAGACGGATATACAGAAGTTATGGAAATTCTTGACCTAAGCGAATCATTATTGATTTTACGAACGGAGGAGGGTGATACTTATAGTTTTACTTCTATTTAAAAGATACTTAATACAAAATTAAACCCTCTAGTTAATTCTAGGGGGTTTTTTATGTTTTAAGTAATTGGGGATAGAAGTTATTGAATAGATAAAGGTCAAGTGGCATTGATTCTTTGTAGCCCACACTTTGGCTGTTACTTTAGTGGGGGTTTTTTTATGACTTGTTTTTTTTCGTTATATCACTTGCATCGTGTCGGCTCGTATCTGTAAGTTCTTTTTTGTGAGACCTTATTATTATTCTTAAGTAAAAAAAGATGTAAGAAATAAATATTATTGAACCAATAACAAACATTATCATATTATTCATAACATTTTGTTTTTATCATCATTCCTTCTTTGTCTAATAACTATAGCAAAAGCTAAAATTGTTACTGGCCAGAGCCCAACATATAAACCTTCTAATTCATTTCCAGAGAACCATAGAGTTACAGAGTACAAAAAACTTAAAAAGGCTAAAATAACTGGATAGTATTTTTCTAAAAAAATCATAGTTCTATATTATAATGTTGATTATATTACTAATGTACAAAACTATTCATTGAACTACAATGGTAAAATTAATAACCCCCCGAAGTAAGAAGCCATACTTTATATGTCATAAAAGCAATTGGAATCATCATTAATATTAACTTAAATGGGATTGGCATTTTATTGTATAATTCTTCCATTATTATTTTTATGACAGCGCAATATACAAAACTGTTTTTAAAGCTTGTAAATAAAGGGTAAGAGGTATTGATACTTTGCAGCTCTCACTGATGCAGTTGCTTTCGGTGGGGTTTTTTTAGTATCTTGTTTTCAATCTAAAAACATTTATTATGAAATATCAATTCAGGTTAGAGCTAACCCTTACAACTTTTGGAGATGAAGAGCTATATTGTTATGATGTTTATGAACCTGATTTAGAGAATTATCCTGATGGGTATGATCTCTTTATGGATGATCATTATGATACCGAACATATAAGTTCAGCTGATAATATGAAAATAGAAGTTTATGCTTTTTATAATGGTAAATTTAATTGGAAAATGGAAGACGATTTAAATGGAAAGCATGGGGATGGTTATACAGAAAACATTGATGAGTTTAGAGCATTTGAAACTATGAGAGAGGTTAAAAAAAAGATAAAATCTGATGCTGATAAAAGGTTTCCTGATTCAGGATTTAAATTATAGATTCTGTGAAATTTATATATTGAACTATCTTAAAACCAACACAATGAGAAAGCTACTTTCACGTATAGCCATCTTCTGACTTTTTTTCATAGTCTAAATATACTTGCCCAAACTTTTTTTTAGGGATCGTTCTTTTTTTTTATGGCAGTATAGTAAACGACTATCAGAGCAGGGATAAATGCAAACATAGCCCAATAAGTCGTAAAAATAAACCCTAAACCAATCGGCCCTGCACATAATATAAGATAGACAGGGTTTCTGGAGTATCTATATAGACCAGATATAATTATTTTCGAGGTGGTTTTGGTTGGCTCTATTTCAGTTTTATTTTTTATAAAAATTGACCATATAACCGAACCCAAGGAATGATCCGATTAAAATTAATACTCCTTAATATACAAGCCGAGAAGGCCCTATAATCATTAAAAGTTTTAAATAATGAATTGATACTCCAAGCAATCCAAATCCAAGAAATATTATTGGAGGAGGCACTTTGACTCCAGGGTTATCATTTTTTATTTCTTTTCCCATATTTATCATTTATTAAACACAACATAGGGCTAAAGTTACATCATCATATACTTAACCTGAGATCTGTGATAAAAAAGCTTGTTTTCATTATCTTGCGTTTCAATTTAAAAACATCTACCATGAAAAAACTAACTTTTATTATCGCAATGTTATTCGTTATATCCATTATCTCTGTTTCTTGTGAAAAAGATGAAGACACTACTGAAAAGTCAAGTGGTTATTAAATCACTACAATTGAAAAAAGATTGATTAATCAAATCAGTATAGATTAGTTAACTGATGATCTATGACAGTTGACTAAAGCTTGTTTTCATTATCTGATGTCTTTTGGTGTTTTAGACGGTTTTACTGGTGTTAATCGACAAATTAAATAGAGTGCTGAAGTGAGTATTAAGTGAGTGTTGGAAATAAAAAAATCCCCCACTTTACGTGAAGGCTTGATTTTACCGGTGGTCCCATCTAGACCCGAATCTATGCAATATGATACTTATCTAAAACTCAGTAATATTAGCCTTAATATCAATAAATACAATACATACAAGGGCTTTTGTTTGTCTTGTGTCATTGCACTAAATTGTATATAATAGCATAAAATAGCACTATTTGTTGCCAATATGTTGCCAAATGACTAACTTTAATATATGGCTTCGATAGGTTTTAGATTAAAATCAAAAGAGAATAGACAGGTTAATATTTACATATACTTTAGGCCTGCAAATTCAAAGGTTGTTTTTGCAAGAACTGGACAAACTATCAACTCTTCTGATTGGATTCATCTAAGAAAAAAGCCAAAACCACAGACCCTTATCTGATAAATTTGAACACTACTCTAACCTCGCTTGAAAAGTTTATTAGTCAAGCCCTAAAAAATGATCTGGCATATGGGATTGAGATTAATAATAGTTAGCTCAACAAACAAGTAGAATTCTGTCTATTTTCAGTAGTCTGCAGTATAATTGCGGTAACGTTTTATTAGTCCTAAATAATTAATTGTAATAAATTAGATTCTTTTAAATGACATAAAAAAGATTTCAAATAAATCTGTATGATTGATGCTATATTATTATTCGTTATAACAATTACCTTTTCGGTTATGTTTTTCTATTGGTATGCAACCTATTCAACTAAATCTGGCTTTGCTTTGGATGAAAATAAAAATCAAATTCCAGACTATTGGGAAAAATATTCACTGATTTTTAAATTGAAAAATTTTATTATTCTTTTTTTAGGTGTAGTAATAGGTGTTTTATTAAGTAAATCAACTTTTATTTAGAAACAAATTGATTCTTATATAAATAAACCAAATTAAATGAATTCAAGAGCATTGTCATCAGTTTTAAATTATAGGATTTTAATCATCTTAGTAGAAACAATTCTAATCTACTTTTTATATAACAAGTATAAAATCGATATAAAAATTGATTTTACAATAATGAGTATTGCTATTGTTTTTCCATTGGTTTTTTCGATCACAAGTGCTTATCAAAGACGACAAGAAGCTATTGTGTTATATTCTGAGTTTAGAAATAAAATAATTGATTTGACTAATATTTTTTATGCTGTAGATGAACTAGATAAAAAAGATTACATAAGCTTATTCATTAAGCTGATTGGAGTTCAGACAGATTTAAATAATTATTTGACAAACACCTCTTCGGATAATGATTTTGGGATGATAAGAGAAAAAAGAAAAGAAGTCTTACTTATTATTGATTCTCACAAAAAGCTGTTCAACGAAAGAGAAAAAGATAGTCTAATTAGAGTTAAAAATGAGTTGTTTCTTTCTGCAGAACAAATACGTGGCATTAAAATTCATGGAACCCCAATTTCATTAAGAAAATACTGCTTAATTTTTATTTACTTTTCACCATTTTTATACAACTCTCAATTAATTATAACAAGTTCTGGAACAGGATATCAATTAGAGTCTTTAGTTTCTTTAATGTTCTCTTTGGTTGTAAGTTTCGTTTTAATGGCTCTATACAATGTGCAAGATTATATTGAAAACCCATTTGACCAAAAAGGGCTAGACGACTTGAATATCGAAGCAATGAAAGTTGACGATTGGGAATCTTTGTATCATGATAAAAAATAATAATTTATTATCAAGGGTGTATGGTATTGAATTAAAGTTTGAAACTGTCCTTTAAACCACCCTTTTCCAAGTTAATTAGATTCTTTCCAGAGAAACCTTCTATTTTCCCAATTTCCCAATCAATAATATTAGTTTTTTTATAGTTATCCTTTATTTTCAATTTTGTCTATCGTTTTAAATTAATAGTTACAATTATTTTAAAAGAAGAAGATTCGTTAACCCCTAACATCTAATTCATCAATATAATGTACAAAACTGTTTTTAAAGCTTGTGTTTTGAGTAGGTGTAATCAAACAAAATGTAGAAATAACAGAAGCAGAAACCCCAATATTTAAGCAATTAGATATAGACGTTATTGATTAAATTGAGGTCCAAGTGGTATTGATTCTTTATAACCTTCACTTTAGCAGTTTATTTAGTGGGGTTTTTTTATTTTTATGAAAATGATTTAGTAGACAATTTCACCTTTTTCGTATAATAAAATAACAACAAAGGTATTAATTTGTAAATTAGATTATTAAAACTTTTTCATGAAGGTTTTAATTGTTTATTGATTGGACACCTCAAGCTTTACAGCTAGGGGTGTTCTTGTTTTTGGCAGTTAAATCTAATTATAACATCCTCATGATGTGCTTTTTATTTAGCCTAAATTAATCCTTTTTATTATAATAAACATTACAATATTAAGAAAACATTAGTATTAATATATAAAGCTTATTAATAAAGGTCAAGTGGTAATGATGTTTTGTAACCCTCACTTTAGCTGTTGCTTTTGGAGCTACAAAAAGGAATTAAACGATGCTCATTTAGCTCGGAAAACATCAATATTTTGAATCTCCCCTTTTAAAGTTATTGTCATAAACTCCTTTGCAAAGGCAAAGGCTTTTTTACGCGCTGCTGGATTTCCTCCTATATCTACACCTTGTTCCACACAAAACATGAAGCCAAGTTTCTGAAGTAGTGGCGTTGACATGGGAAGCTGAAGATAGTTCATGAGAACATCACCATCTTTGGTGAGGGTGAAAAGACAATCTTTAAAACTATACCCTTTTTCATTTCGTGTCACCGGTGTTTCACTATCAAAAGAATGATGTGAATCTGGATAAGAGGTTAGCGCAATATTAGCTTTTTTTTCTAGCTTTTTTGTTAAATTTGAACAAGGGGTTGCTGGTGTCCAATTGTCTTTCTCCCCAATTAGGATGTGTATAGGCGCCTGTGTAAACTCTAGATTCTCAGGGTCAATAAAACAAGGAGGATAAAAAGCTAAATGAGACGCGAAACTTACGGTTGTTGTAATTGCATTTTTTACAGGCATCCATCCAGAGAACAATGATACTCCACCCCCTAGGCTCCAGCCCGTAATCGATACCCTGTCTTTGTCTATGTTGGGATGCTGGGCTAGATATTCTAATGCTCGATAAGCGTCTAAAATAATTGCAGCGATGGTGACTTCGTCTTGAGAGCCAACGGTTGAGGTTATGCCACGACTTTTGAAGCTATTTAGTTCAAAGGTAGCGAATCCATCTTGTTGATACATTTCCATATACTCTAGGTGGTGCTTTCTCCAGCCCAAACTTCCGGCTACTCCAATTATTAAAGGGAATTTTTTATCTGGATTTAAGGAATCTGAAGGAATACTCAGCTGGCCAAAAACGGTTTGTTTTTCTTGAGCTTCAAGGTTTAGAATGATATCGCTAAGCGAAAATGGATTTCCACTTTCAAAAGAAATCTCTTGTTTTACAAGTTGTGCATGAAGAGGGCCGTAACAAAACAATGTTAGGATAACATAAAACGAGAGCGTAGTTTTCATATCATACAATTTATCATTACAAGATACAAAACTGCTTTTAAAGCTTTTAGGCAACGAAGACACGATTACCTTGGCATTATTCATAAGGCAAAGAAAGGCGATGTAAACGCTTATAAAGCGCTCATGGATTCGGCTTATGGTGGGGTCAAACAAAATATAGAAATAACAGAATCAGAACAGCCAATATTTAAGCAATTAGATATAGACGTTATTGAACTGTAATTGTCCCATACATACCATTGTGAACTGAACATTGGTAGTAATACGTTCCTGCAGCTGAAGGTGTCCAACTAACAACACCATTAGTAGCTCCAAAAGCTAGTCCTTCTCTCTAAGTACTTAAAACCTATACTTAGCAAAGAGTTCAAATCCTGTTCTGGATATATTACTATTATCACCCACTCCAAAGTCGGTAGCATAGCCGATGTCGATTCCCATTTTCAGTTTAAGCATAAACATTACGAAAGCGTAATCAATACTTTTATAACCCATTCCAA
>Ga0209603_1002800_pt1 | contig 15626 bp, 9 predicted proteins | sample COGITO_mtgs_1206_FD_184812 | JGI IMG/M metagenome (GOLD analysis project Ga0209603, IMG submission 184812) | Pelagic marine microbial communities from North Sea - COGITO_mtgs_120607 (SPAdes) (version 2) | ecosystem: Environmental > Aquatic > Marine > Epipelagic ... | reverse complement strand
AGAAAGAGGACCCGGATCGCGCCTTCCTTCTGGGGTGAAGCCAGAGCGACCCCCGCCGCCAGGGCAAGGGTGCTGATGAACAGGGCGAGGGCACGGGGCAACATACGGTAAGTTTTCATGGATTTATGGATCTTTATTATGCTTTTTATTTATATTGTTATCGTTTTCTGGGCTTATAAACCCGAGATCCCGGCGCGAGCTTGGAGGTCGCGGTCTTGGGATAGGGCATTTTTGCATCCGTTTGCTGGCGCCAGTCCTGCAGCATGTTCAGCAGATTTTGTGTAACTTCAGGGTTCTGTTTCGAGATATCGTTCTGTTCGCCCAGATCATTTTCCAGATCGTAAAGCTGCACGGTTCCGTTCTCGTAATACTCAAGCAACTTATATTTCCCAACCCGGACAGCGCCGCCCGGGCTCTGATTTCCGTGATTACTATAGTGCGGAAAATGCCAGTAAATTGCATCGTGCCCGTTGAACGGCTTCCCTTCGAGTAGCGGAGCAAAACTGATACCATCCTTATGCTGTTCTGGCATCAACGGCAGATCCAGCATGTCGAGTAAGGTGGGATAAAAATCGGTACCGGTAACCGGCACATCTGTCACCATCCCCGGTTTGCTGTGACCCGGCCAAAACACAATCAGCGGAACCCGGAGCCCGCCTTCATACAGCCAGCCTTTTCCACCCCGCAAGGGTAGCATCGAAGAGGAAAAACGTTGATCCATTTGCGCCCGATTGTTGTTTTTTTGGAAGCGATTCGAAGCAGACATCCCTCCATTATCCGACGTAAAGATAATGATCGTGTTATCCGCAAGTTTGAGCTCTTCAAGTTTAGCGCGGATGCGTGCGAGACTTTCATCCATCGCGCCCACCATTCCAGCGAACTCTACATTGTCCTGCTTCTGTTTGACCCACCCGAGTCGGGTGTTGATAAAATCATCGGGGCGCTGGTATTTTTTCATCTCAGCGATACTCGCTTCCGACGGTGCCGGTTCGTCCGGATTGCCTTCCAGAATATAATCCGGTCCATCATCGAGCGGCATTTTCGCCAGTTTCTTTTTATATTTTTCAACGAGATCTTTTCGTCCCTCAATCGGGTCGTGCACCGCGAAATGTTCCAAATGCACAAAAAAGGGTTGATCTTTTTTGCGCTCGATAAAATCGAGTGCGGCGTCGGTCAGTTTATCCGTAAAATAGTCACCCTCTTTTGACTGCAGCGTTTGGTCATACTTGCCGCCCGGGCCGGGCCAGCCGCCGAACGGGGCATGAAAGAATCCCACCCAGCCGGTAATCTCTTCGTCGAACCCGTAGGTCTTGGGATCTCGGGCCACATGTGCTTTTCCGTAGTTCGCTGTCGCATATCCATGTCTGCGCAAGGCTTCGGCTATGGTAATTTCGCCTTCCGGCAGCGCCTTCACTCTTTTCGCGCTGTGCAGTTTTTCGTGGTCCTGTTCCTTTTTTCCACCAATCCATTCCGTCAAATCCGTGCGCGCCGGATATTTTCCGGTCAGAATACTCGCCCGACTCGGTGAACAGACATGGCAGGTAGCGTACGCGTTATCAAACTTCGTACCCTCTTTTGCGAGCTGGTCAATCGCGGGCGTTTCATAAAATGTGCTGCCGTAACACCCGACATCGGGCCAGCCCAGATCATCGACCAGAAAAAAAATAATATTCGGGCTACGCGGCGCTCCACTTACAGACGCTTGCGCCGCAAACACGGCACAGCACAAAACAATTATTCTTTTAAACATATTTTTTATCCAGGTATTTCATTTCTTCTTTTCTTCGGTCTCGCTTCACGGTCCACCTTCCCTTGGTAAGGGAAGGTGCTAATTTGTGCGAACTCCACGCCCACAGAATTTATGTATAAGTGATCCGTGACGATCCACTGCTTGCTCTCTTCGCTTCAAAAAAGCGAGTGAGTCAGGCTTTTCGATCGGCTAATCGATCGGCTTTTCGGTTCGTAAATAAGCGATCAAGTCACGAACTTCGTCCTTAGTTAAATTATCCAGCAGTCCTTCGGGCATCATGGATGTTTCGACTTGGTTACGAGAAATGATATCTGATTTCGGAATGATGAACTCCTGGCCAAACATATTGATCACGACACGCTGCTCATCTTCACTCTTAATATTGCCCGAGTACATACGGCCACTCTGCGTATTGATGTTTACGATTTGATAGCCTTCTCCAATATCTTCATTCGGGTTAATGATGTTGAGTAAGATATAGTCCAAGTCAGCTCGGTTCGAACCAGTTAATTCAGGGCCGATAATGCCACCGTAACCATAAAGGGTATGGCAAGCAGCACAGCTACGTTGATAGACCTGTTTACCATTCTGAAGATCGCCCTGTGCGATTACATGCTCAGTCAACATATCTTTATAACGCTGAATTTCCAGATCCTTATCACTCAAAGACTCAGAATCCTCACCCCAAAAGTCTTTAAACCCAGGCCCTAGTAACTGAACCATTTGTCTGGCAGCAGCTGCCGAAATATCAGACTTTGGAATATTTAACTCCCCGATTTGTCCACGTATTTTCTCTCCTTTTAAAACTTGAAATAAAACCTGAGCAAAACCTTTGTTTGACACTAAAGTCTGAACCACAGCCTCCTTTTGTTCTTTGCTGTAGTTGTCGTATCTCGCAAGGATATCTCGAGGGATCCAGGCGCGTGAATCATTCCAATCAGCAGAATGTCCATAATAGGCCAGCGCTTGTAATGCAGTGACACCCAGCTCTCTATCCCTGATGTATTTCTTAATCATAGGTAGCGCAAGCGGATGCTGGCTCTCCGCTAGAAATAGGATACTGTCCTTGCGTTCACTTAATGGCTTGGTCGCATCTTTCACTGTATTTAATCGACCTTCGACCGCGGCAGCGCTGCCTAAATACCCTCCGACTTCGAGCGTCAGCTCCTGCATTTCTTTATTACCACTTGCAGATAACTTCGATTCAAGTGCTGGCCAGCCCTCTGGGATTCCTTCGATAACAACCCCTCGCGCGCCGTAAGCAAACCCCTTCATTAGATCGAGCACTAATGCTTCATCGTCAATCCTAGTAATAGTAGACACGATGACATTCAGTTGTTTCGCATCCGTCACACGCCGAGCGATGAACGTTCTTAACAACGGAATTTGACAGGATTCAGCAGATTGAATCGCTGCAACAGGATCTTCAGCAACCAAAGGCTCAATTCCAAACCAGATCAATTTGGGTATATTGTGATCCTCACTATCTTCACCATGCGCCATCAGATTGTTCGCGATGGGCCATACTGAGTCTTTTGGAATTCGCTGTAGAGCAACCGCGAGATAGCGCCGAACAACCGGTGATGGGTCCGACTGCGCCATCGCAACGAACTGGCTCAATGCCGCATCGCCAGGATCCTTATCTTCGCAAAGCAATTCAATTGCCCAGCCTCGAATATACTCTTGCGGATACGCAAGCAGCTTTAACAAGTCTTCTGTCTGTAAGCCTTGTGTCACATGCAGAGCCCAGAGCGCGCGCAATTTTTTGCCCACCCCTTCGTTGCTGTTAAACATGTTCCATAAATCCTGATGCACATGACTGCCAAGCTTGCCTGAGGCGGCCCGATACTGCAGCAATGTTCTGGAACGACGCACATACCAATCGTTACTATGATTTTGCAACTCAACCAGCTCATCATCACTAAGTGTTGCCAGATTCATTCCAGTGACTCCTTTCGCCCCTTTTGGAGCGAGGCGGAAGATGCGTCCTGTATCCTTATGATATACACTTTTTCCGCAGATCTCAGTGTCGTGCCAATCAAGCACATAGACCGCGCCTTCAGGTCCAGTTTCAATACTAAACCCCACCCACTGAGGATCATTGGCCTTCATCATTTCAGAACCGTGCGATGCAACAAAACCGGAGTCCTTTGGAGTCAGCTCGTCTGAGAGCACGTTCCCCGAATGCATATTTGCCATAACAGCCTGACCTCGATAATCCGTCTCAAGTAAATCCGCCTGATACACACGAAGCCCTCCATGCGCAGAACGGTGACGGTGTGTGGCGATCGTTTTAATATCATCATAGACATATTGGTTAATGTGCCTACCGCTTTGACGGTGATAAATACCGCCATTGATGACGTGGAAGATATGCGGAATCACGCACATGGAAGCGAACAGCTGCCCCTTATCGTCCCAATCAATCCCCCACGGGTTACTAAAACCATGCGCAACGACTTCGAAGCGGTCTTTGGTGGGGTGATAGCGCCAAACCCCGCCATCGATATACTGCGGATCCTCGGCTTTTATCGATGTAGGGAATGGATCTCCAGCTTTGAATATGACCCCTTCGCCGATCGGTTTACCCACCTGCGAACGAGTAAAAACTCCATGGCAACCATAGAGCCACCCATCGGGGCCCCAGATAAAACTGTTCAAAATTTCATGGCGATCCTGAATGCCCCACCCCGTTAAACGGACTTCAATCTCTTCATCCGCTTTATCGTCATGATTTCTGTCGGGCACGAATAATAAGTTCGGAGGCGTGCCCAGCCAAAGCCCATCAAAGCCAACGGCAATGGCCGAAGGGAATGGAATATCGTCCATAAACACCTTCTTGGTATCCATTTTTCCATCACCATCGGTATCTTCTAAGATGGAAATGGTACTATCCCCAGAAGCAGAAAACCCCTCCCTACGGGTCTCATAATCCCGATTCTCTGCAACCCAAAGTCGTCCCCTGTCATCCCAACAAAAAGCCATGGGCTGCGATATTTCAGGATCAGAGGCGAATAGGACAGCCTCGATACCATCCACAGTCGTCATCTTAGCAAGCGCTTCTTCACCGGTTAAAAACGGCACTAGAGGTCGTCCATATTGATCAACCCCGCCCTCAGTCTTAGCTTCTTCGGCAGGCTCCACGCCTTGAGCTTCTTGACCTGCCCACTGTGCCCAGGCTTGATCGATGAAATTTTTATCACGCTGCCCGGAATAGACAACGAAACGATGTTTGTAATCTAAAACACTGCCTTTTTCGATCTTCAAGGCGCCCTTACCCGTGGAGGCAATACCTACACCATATTGCCCGTCCACTCGCCAAAGACCTGGATAGCCCGGATTTTCGGGGTGGTCAAAGAGTGCGACATGCCCCCAGTCATCACGCCCTTCGATCTCCATGCCTAGGTTTAGCCATTTTGCGCTTTGAGCATTCGTTGCTTTATTCTTAGCTTCATTGGAGTTCAGGGCTCCAGCCTGTATGCCGTTTGAATACGGCATACGTAAAAAGAGGCCGCCATATGGATGCTTCTTAATCTGGAGATCAACGAAGGCTTTGCCTGACCAATCGAGGTCGACCAAGAATTCCTGCCCGGCATCAGAGACTGTCCAAATTTGTGTCTCTTCCATCACAGAGCTGCCGTCTTTAGCAAGCAAATGATAGACGGTCTTCCATTTCACATCGGAGCCATGGTCCTGTAGGGTCTCCATGGATTGTCTCTTCCAGTAACTCCCTTCAGGATGATGGAAATAGTCGCGGCCATTCACCCCCGTAAATGCCCAATAGAGACCCGTTTGGTGTTTGTGGTGCCCAGGACTGTTTTGCGTTAATACACCTTTCCCGTCCGGCGCGACGATGGGGTGAATATAAGGACGAAAATCCGCCTTCGCATTTTGCACCAAATATGCGGTATCATTACCTTCCCGATACACAGAAATGGTCTGAGCATCATCATCCTGAATCAGATGCAGACGTTCAGAGTATGCTGAAGTCACTAACAGTGACAGCGCTAGAGAGTTGAAAAGATTTTTTTTAGTAAACATTTTAAATATGAGGTTGTAAAAATTTTTAGTGATCAAAGGGAGGTTTGCTGAGGTTCCCTTTGAATTTTGATCTGCTTATAACCACCCTTCGCCTTGAAATATAGAATCAGAATCAAGTAGAGCACTGCCATAAGTGCAGGGACAAAAGAAGTCAGCTTTAATGCCATGCGGCCCCCATAGAGCCCGGCCTCTTGAACGACAGGTTTGTCTTCATTCTCATGAAGATAAGCATCAACCCACCATGAAGCAAGTGCTGCGTGATTTTTATCGGTTTTGTTTTCTTGAAGCAGAAGCTCACCTGCCCGCGCTAGCTCAGCACCACCATTTTCTAAAACACCCACTTTCGCACCATCTAAGCCCACGGTCGAGAAGCCGAAGAAACTGTTTTCATTGCCAGCTTTATAGCGTTCGAATGCAGCGGGAGCTTTTTCTTCTAAGCTCTGAGAGGCGAATTTATCCTGTTTAAATCCAATGGCAGGCCCCCCGAGGATACCCGCCGCCAACATTCCGACACCGCCAACCATCCCAATCGCAACGGCACCACCACTCGGGAAACGTTCCGATACCACAGCCAGCATTGTCGGCCACAAGAAGGTCTTACCCAAGGCATAGACGGTAGCTGCGACAACACATAGAGCAATCGAGGTCGCCGCACTCAGCATTTGCAATCCGATAAATCCCAGTATGCCGCTCACTAGCAATAAGCCCAACGGAGAGATCCGCTTGACAATTGGCCCCGCAAAGAAGCGCAGAATAAACATTAACAGCGAAGTATATGAAAACAAAACTAATCCCTTTGTTGGGCTGGCCATGATCGAGCCAGTAATCTTACTAATCCATGAATCCGTGCCTAATTCTACATAGCCAACCATCGCATGGATGAGAAGCAGCACGAACATCAAAGGTACGAAGATTGTCTTCAGCATCTGCTTCAATGTGACACCAGCAACTGCCGCCTCTGAGCGAGGGAATTTCTGCCCAAGGAGCAACACCCCATATGCGACCACAGGAATCAGGAATAATAACATTTGAATCTGCCAACTAACTGCAGCCGAGATCACTGCGCCAGAAGCATCGACTCTCGCCGCCATAAATGCGGAAGCCACACTCCCTAAAACCAGACCAGCCGGCCAGCCAGCATGCAATATATTCAGATAGTGTGTTTGTTGATTCGGAAAGAGTGTTGCAGTCAATGGGTTGACGACGGCCTCGGCAATGCCGTTGCCAATGGCAAAAATAAACATGGCAACAAAAAGACACCAATATGCGGCATCCGTCCCACCCGATGCAAAAAATGCGGGTGTGGCAAGAGTCAGGAGAGCAGAAATAAAGTGTAACACAAAGGCAGCACCCATTAGTTTCCCGTAACCGATCTTATCGGCAACCAAACTGGTCACAATGATAACGAGTCCAAATCCAGTCAACCCTCCCCCCGTGATTGTCCCAAGGTCGGTCATGGTGAATCCAAATTGTTCCGCCCATTGCCCGAGAACTCCACCACGAACCGAAAAGCCCACGCCGGCAGCTAAGATAGCCATAAAGCCCGCCCACAGGAGCCGGCGTGCATGTGGAGAAGCCGTGTTTTCTGATGTATCACTCATAATAAATTCTTAGTTATTGGGTTCACTGTTGGGGTTGAGTTGCCTGACTGCATGTCTCGATTGAAAATTAAATGTTCCAATAGAGCGCGGTGCTACTGGTGTGACCAAGAGGGAAGCTTGATCAGCTCGCCGCCCTTCAGAGCCGACTCGTGCGACAAGATCCCGGTCAAAGTGATGTTTGCCGATTGCACAGCATTTGGGTATGCATCCTCACCGCTTTGAAGCATTTTGACAAAATGATGAACGAGATGAGGGTGCGAACCACCGTGACCGCCCCCTTGCGTGTAACTAAGGTGCTCCTCGCCCTCCTCTCCGCCGTAGACACCTCCGGTTGTGAACGGTGCAATTTCATCGGGCAGAAGGTGTGCAAAGTCCGGACACACCACCTTTTCTGGAATTTCCGGCTCTGGCTTGTTTGCGGTGTGAATCACCAGTGGATCGCCTTCGATCAAAGGCCATTCAACTGATTTCTTTGAACCATAGACCTCAATGCTCTCGCGGTACTGGCGCGCCACGTCAAACAGTGAACGGTGCACCTGCGCACTGAGATCCGAGTCCTTAAACTTGATGTGGGTCGTCTCTACAGCAAATGGTGATCCATAACAGTCATGCATCTCCTTTGCAATTGTCCCTGAAGGGAAGCAACTGACATACTCTGCCTCATTCTGAGCCAAGCCTAACACTGGCCCAACACAGTGAGTGGCGTAATGCATCGGTGGCAGACCGGGCCAATAGCCCGGCCAGCCGGACATGTCCTGTTGGTGGCTGGCCTTGAAAAACTGCAGTTTACCCAATTCACCCTTCTCATAGAGATCCTTCATGAACAAAAATTCACGAGAATAAACCACCGTCTCCATCATCATGTATTTAAGCCCAGTGGACTGAGTCAGTGCTACAATTTCTTCGCACTCCTCTGCCGTGGTCGCCATTGGCACTGTGCAGGCGACATGCTTACCTGCCTTCAATGCTGCGATCGTCTGCGCACCATGATTTGGAATGGGTGTATTGATATGAACAGCGTCGATAGCTGGATCCTTAAGCAGCTCATCATAATCGCTATAACGTGTTTCGATACCAAACTTGTCTCCAATTTGATTAAGCGTCTCCTCGTTACGTTGACAGATTGCATACATATTCGCGTCTGGATGCTTCTGGTAGATAGGGATGAATTCTGCACCAAACCCGAGGCCAACTATAGCTATATTATATTTCATTTTAATAGTGTTATTTACAAATTTAGATAAATTCAGCTCCCGCAGTCATTGCTGAAAATTTTTGTCCGTTTAAATGCCTAGTATTCATCGGATTTATTTAATCTGTGTATATTACCACAATTTCAGGTTTCCGTCTTGCTCGATCAGTCCGCACTTTTGTATGTTTGCGACATCGAACACACAATTATGGATACAAACCACCTCATACAGAAGAAATTGGACTTTATTAACAAAGTTCGACCTGACAGTCATTTCCATCTGCTATTCGAGCACTTGACGAACGTTTGTTTCTTTGCAAAAGACATCCATGGCACCCTATATGTAGTCAACAAAGCTCACGTTCTTCATCTTGGAAAATCCAATGAGCTAGACGTTATTGGGCGAAAGGATAGTGATTTTTTTCCGCCTAGTATGTATGAAAAATTTCGCAAAGATGACCTGAAAGTCATGGAGAACCAATCTCCTCTCCTCCAATTAGTTGAACTTTTCCCCAATCCGCAGGGAATACCGGATTGGTACATAACCAACAAGATCCCCCTCTTCTCGTCGGACAACAAGGTGATGGGTGTCATGGGATCCATAGAAAAATACGAAGCATCTAAGCAGGTAAGCCTGTCGGACAAGAGGCTGCTCAAAATGTTTAAATACATACAAAATCACTTCACAGAAAATATAGCCATCAACAATCTTGCTTCAGAGTGTGGGCTGTCTTTGAGACAATTTGAAAGGAAATTTAGGGAGCAACTTCGGATTACACCAAGAGAGCTGATCATTAAAATGAGAATTCAATTGGCTTGCGATCAACTTCAAGCCCCTGACAACGAACTGAGTGAAATTGCATATCACTGCGGGTTTTATGACCAAAGTGCACTGACTCGCCAATTTAAGAAGCACATGGGTTTTACACCAAGCCAATATCGAAAACATTTCTACTAGCTTCATTTCGACTTCTTCCCTGTTGAAGCAGCTGAAATAAATTAAAAGAATAGGGTCGCAAAACGTATGCATTGCCCCAGACCGTTCTCGTTTCTAAACCATTAGCCTTTACGCTTTGGTTCGCAGCTCTGACCTCTGTCCATCTAGGTATCAATCATCCACGCCGCGCTCGTAGCACTTGATCAAAACCTGAAGCTCTCGGCGAGATACTCCTGCCACTACGGCCACTCGTGACCGCCCGGATGTTCCGCATATTCAAACGACACACCTGCCTCGGTTAAAGCATGAGCCAACGGGCGGTTGTGCTCGATCAACAGATCATCGACTCCGCAATCCAATCGAAGCGACCGCACTCGCACTGCACCAAAATCGTCGCCAGTACGGATTGCGCATCAGAAACGACCCCTGCGTCCCTCATGCGCGAGCACAAAGGGACTGCCCCATTTTAAAGAATCATAATCCGTGTGACATACGCCGGAGGCTTTAACCGCCACCAACACTTCGCCGGTCTTGGGCGGATGCACGCTTATTGTTTTGATGGTGAACGAGCCCTTACCATCGGCACTGCTGCTGTTGCTTCAATCATGATCTATGCTTCTAAGGTGATGGAACTGGTCGGCTTGCAACTACATGGTAAACAGCAGCCCTCATCCGGTGTAATTTCGGTCGGATGGTTGTAGCCCACCGCTCCCTGCTTCAACGGCGTCATGCAGATGCCGCAATCGCCATACAGGCAACCAGCACTGATCGACACCCCTTTGGCCTCAGCAAATTCCAACAAACACTTATAGCGCGGATCCCATGTATGCGTGACACCATTACGGGCAAAATTTACTTCGATCACATCGCTGTCGGCGTCTTCGGTGCTGTCAGTCGTGCCATCCGCCTCACTCTGCTCGATCAAATGGCTCGCCGTCGCAGGCCCGAAAGACTCGGTAAAGATTTGCGCCTCAGCCACGCCCCACGCAGCAAGATCCCCCGTCAACGCATCCATCATCGGTCGCGGTCCGCAAATGTAGTAACGGTAACGATTATGCGACAACACACGCTTGAATAAATCCACACTCACGCGCTCGGCATAATCATAATCACTGCCCTGCACATCCGCGGCAGTCGATTCATCGTAACAGACATTGAGCTGAATCGATGGGAAATCGCGCACCAAGCCGGCAAATTCATCTTTGAACGGATGATCCTCGCGGTTGCGCATGCCGAGAAAGACACGCACTTCACGGTAGCTATTGCCCTCCGCAGCAATCGCCTGAGCCATGGCAAGAATCGGCGTAATTCCGATGCCGCCGCCAATCAGCACCACGGCATCTTCGTCCGCCGCTTCGAGCGTAAAGTCGCCCATCGGCCCCTTTGCCTGCAAGCGATCGCCGACCGTCACATGCTGATGCAGGTAAGTCGAACCAGCCCCATCCGGCGCAGCGACCTCGCGGCCCACCTCGCGCTTCACCGTAATGCGATACGCCCCACCCGAACGATAACAGTCCGAGAGTGTATAGAAGCGCATCATCTTCAGGTCAGGCTCCGCCGGATCGACGGGCAGGCTGAACAACAGATGCTGCCCCGGCGCGTAGGCCTCGATCGCGCTGCCATCGGCCGGGCGCAAATAGAACGACTTGGTATTCCAACTTTCGTCGACGATACGCTCAACGCGCAAATTTTGATAACTGTCTTTCATAAGGATTCTGTATTCAGTTAATAACTACACCTTGGCCGTCGGTAAGTCCGGTGCGCTGGTGTCATAAAACTCATCGTAAGCCAATACATGCGCATCCGGCTCGACCCCCCAATGCTCACAGGCGGCGGTATACAGATCCGGCCACCAGTTGCAGTGCTCGGTCAGTCCCGCTTCCTTATAGGCCGAAACGCGCTGTAAAAATCCACGATGACACACTGCTGACCATACTCAACGGCCTCTGCTTGAGTACCGAAGCCCTTCACGAACCAGTCGCGACCGATCTTGGCATGCAGGATCTCATCCGCCCAATCATAGTCCTGGATCAACTCGCTGACGCGGTCGGTCGATGCCACCGCCAGCTCCCACTCCTTCTCCTTGCCGGTCTCCTTCCCCATCAGGCCCTGCTCAATGCTGAATAAAATCGCATGGCGCTCTTCGGGCTTGAGCCCTGTATTTAATTCCAATGACCAGGTGAAGTTGATCGGAATCTGTGTCCAATCGATACCATTCACCACGAAGCCGATCTCCCCCATCATCGCATGGCGAGCTTCGTCCCAGAGCTGACGCGTCATATCGACATAATAGCCCAAAGGCTTACCTTCTGTTTCAGTAATAATCGACGACATCATTTCCGGCACATCGATTTCACGCAGGCGCTTAAACGACATCATCAACGTTTTCGGCCGCACCGGCATATCGTCCCGAAACATAAAGGCTTCCGGATTCACCCCCATATTATAACTGTCGCGGAAACGTTCATCACGTTGTGGCTTGCCGTCATACACATACGGTGTCGCGGAAAACTGCGCTGCCAATGCATGTTCGGTCTTCGCTTCGGTGCCGGTAAAACTACCGAAATTAGCCACTGACTGATCCAATAAATTGAGCCATCCAGCATGCTTCGCCCGGGCCGCATCATCGACCAGACAAGCGAGCGCCTGCTGACCATACGCTTCAACATCTTCAAGCTCCACCAACAGATGGCGCAACTTTCGATAAGTCGGATGCTCATGCATACGGTTGGTCACTTCGAGCTGGTCACGCACTGCTGCAACTAATTGCGGAATCGCTTTCTCATACAATCCCAAAACCAAGGCCTCGGTGTCGCCCGCATTTTGAATTTCATCAAAGAAAAAATCCAGCGCCTCATGTGGTGCCACATCCATTCCATACGGGGGATGACGCATCTCACGCACACGTGCGAAAATGCCCTCCACGTGCTCGATGCAATAATGACCATGCAATGAAAAGGCCATCTTCAGCTCATAGATTGGCATCGCCGTGAGGCGCGCAATAAAGATCGCATGCAAACGACGCAGCGACCAATGCGTATATTTCAAACGCCCCACCGCTTCCTCAACCGTGAGACCACGATCAATCGCCTCCACCATGGTGTGCAAGCCTGCAAGTGGTGGTAGGCCATGGTAGCCCTTGTATTCAGAAATCGGAGTCGTGCTTTTAAATGATGTCATATCTTAGCGCTGGTTGAGGTTAAAATTAATAATAGTATATAATAATATTTATGTATTGCTCCGCCCGACTTAACAAATAATGATACTATTTTATCCTAATATTCCAAAAATATTGAATAATACGATATTTTAACATGAAACTGCAATTTGAGCAAATACGCCCACGCGCCCACGAGTCGTTTTACGTCAGCCGCGGTGTCAGTTCACAATTTGAATGCCCCTACCACTTCCACCCCGAGCTGGAGCTCACTTATATCGAGCACGGCCACGGCACCCGCATGATCGGTGGCCACCTCGCACACTTTGAATGTGGCGACCTGATACTGATCGGTTCCAAGGTGCCGCACTGGTATAACAACAACCCGTCCCACAGCACGGGCAAGGACTGGGCGCGCTCGATCGTACTACAATTCCAACCCAACTGTATCGGCGATGCCTTCTTTCACATCCCAGAAGCACGACCCATCCGCGAACTCTTCGAACGCGCCCAAAACGGTCTGCATATAAGAGGAGACACCAACTGCCGAGTCGTCGAACTACTAACTCATCTGTCGCATCAATCTGGATACACGCGCCTACTGAGCTTCTTCAACATAATGGGAGTACTCACTGAAAACCCAGACGATGTGGAAGCCCTGCCACAGAACAGCCACTCTGCACGGTTCGACCACACCGACGCAGCGCGCATGGATAAGGTCTTTCGCCACCTCAATGCCCACTCCCGCGAGCCAATCAGTCTCGAAACCATCGCGAAAATCGCCTGCATGACGCCGCCCGCGTTCAGCCGCTTCTACAAACAAAAGACCGGCACCACCTTTCAACAAACCTTGATCGAAACCCGCCTGCTCGATGCCTGCCAGGAACTGATCACCACGAACCGCTCAATCAACGAAATCTGCTTCGCCTGCGGATTCAATAATTTGTCCAACTTCAATCGCCAATTTAAGCGCAACAAAGCGCTCTCTCCCAAAGCCTTCCGCAGCCAGTGGGACCGCAAGCCGACCGAAGGGAGACGGGCTTGAGCTTGCGCAACCGCGAAGCCAGGAGGCCCGTATTCGGGGCGTATATTCAACACAACGAATGAGGCTCTTCGTAGATTTTAGCCTGCCCCGCATGTATCGGGGTGGATAAGCAGAGAATATTTTTAGACCGGATTACAGGATGGACAAGATGGTCAGGAAAATTTCCAGTTTCTCACAAGCATTTCATTCAACCCAGGATCCTAAATTCAATCTGGAAAACCCAATAAAATAGATAGCCTAACATAAAGAGGCTTCGATTGACGGGATGCGATCATCCAATTTTAATAATCTAGATGATCCTGCCTGCCCCGCAAGGCGGGGTAATCCTGTCAAAAAATATTCTCCCCGCCTCTGCACCTTGTAGGTTCCCCCATGATGTTAAATCAGCTTTTTGAGTCCTGGCGAGAATGGGTCGAAGTTACTCGTCGGAGCAAGGACTCGAAAAAGCCTTTGGGGCGTGATAGCTTCAAAGGTGCCAGGGTGATTTGAGGCGGTAGCAGCCGCCCCAAATCAGCTTCAGGTGAGATCATTCTGCGCCTCGAACAGTCGTAAGACGAGTTCATCGCGGAGCAGCGGCCCCCTGAAGCATCCTAGCTTAATATCAAACAGTTAACCGAACCTCGGAAGTGATTCCGGTGAGTTCATCTCTACAAGACCGATATAAGCCATGACCTCTAATATACAATACATCGCAATCGATATTGCCAAGCAAACACTTCAAGTTCAAAGCGACTTAAAGTCCCTATCTCTCAATTATGATCAGGAGGGGCTCAAGCAGCTCAGAGCTTTTATTAAACAGCATGAGAAGCCTATGATCATTGCTGAAGCCACCGGTGGTTACGAGCGCCCGTTAATGAGCATGCTCTTTAAATATAACATCACCGTTGCCTTGATTAACCCCAGACTCGCACGGGCCTTTGCAGTCAGTGAAGGCATCAAAGCGAAGACAGATCCCATTGATGCGGATATGTTGTTGCGCTTTGCCAAAGAGAAAAGCCCGAGGCCGACTGAGTATATCGGCGCAGAGCGCGAAGAGCTTGGCGCACTGATGGATCGTCGTTCACAACTCACTGAGCACATCGCCAAAGAAAAAAATCGTTTGGATAAAAGCCCGAAAAGCATCTGTGGATCGATCAAAAAAATGATCCGCCTCTTCGATAAAGAACTCGCTCTGATCGAAGCGCGAATCACTAAGTTAATCAACTCCAATGAACAAATGCACGCTCAGTCTAAGCTGATGCAGGAAGTCTGCGGCGTCGGGGCAAATACTGCATGGTCGATCCTGGCTTATCTTAGCGAAATTACATCGCTGAACCGCAATCAACTCGTGGCGCTCGCGGGACTGGCTCCTTACAATCGAGACAGTGGCAAATACAAAGGGAAGCGTTCGATACAAGGCGGGCGGGCCAAAGTTCGAGCCACACTTTACATGGCAGCCACCAGTGCATCACAGCACAACGCTGTCATTAAAGACTATTATCAAGGTCTTAAAGCTAGAGGGAAACCCTCTAAAATGGCTCTGGTGGCAGTGATGAGAAAGCTTTTGATACACTTACAAGCAATACTCAAAAAACAGCAATTAGTGCTTGATTAGAGACACAGTTGCTCTGCGCGAAAATAGCAAGTCGTATGGATTTTTTTGGATTGTGTGAAGCGTGCCCATCGCGCGCTCTAATTTGATGTTTCGCAACGCTTCGCTTTGACAAGAGCTCGCTGCTCGTGGACGGTTTGGTAATGCTAGAGTTTAAAATCGGACAGCGCTGGATTAGTGAGACGGAACCTGAACTCGGACTGGGTATTTTGGAGTCGGTTTCGCGACACCAGATTCAGCTTATTTTTACCGCGGCAAGTGAGGCGCGGCTCTATGCGCCTGCAAATGCGCCGATCAAGCGGGTCGAGTTTC
>Ga0209603_1002798_pt1 | contig 15629 bp, 15 predicted proteins | sample COGITO_mtgs_1206_FD_184812 | JGI IMG/M metagenome (GOLD analysis project Ga0209603, IMG submission 184812) | Pelagic marine microbial communities from North Sea - COGITO_mtgs_120607 (SPAdes) (version 2) | ecosystem: Environmental > Aquatic > Marine > Epipelagic ... | reverse complement strand
TTGATGGCTATAGAGTTGATCAGGCCTATGCTGTTCCTATGGAGTTTTACAAAAAAACCTTCGCAGCTTTACGTGAAGTTAAACCTGTTTTTTTGCTAGCTGAAACCGATGTTAATCACCCTGGAGGTATTGAGATGGTTGACCTTTTTGACGCATCGTATGATTGGCCAGGACATCATCTCTTAAAAGATATTGTACATGGTAAAAAGAATGTAACGGATTGGGATTCACACATTGAAAACCTATTAGAAACGTACAACGATCGCAATATTGTAGTGAATTTTATAAGCAATCATGACGAGAATTCATGGAATGGAACTGTGCAAGAAAGCTTTGGCGCTGCTGCAAATGTTTCCTTAGCCTTAGATTATTTATCTCCTGGAATGCCGCTTATTTACAGTGGAATGGAATACGATTTAGACAAAAGACTATTGTTTTTTGAAAAAGATAGCTTCCCTAAAGTAGCAGGAAAAACCTTTAAATTGTTGGAACAATTGGGAGTGTTGAAACTTCTACATCCAGCACTTCACAGTGGAGTTGACCGAGGAACCTACAGACGACTCTCTACCTCAAGAGATGAAAATGTTTTGGCATTTGAGAGAACTAAAAAAGGAGATACGGTTGTTTTTATCGCAAATATAAGTGCAGAGTATGTCGGTTTTACTGCACCCTACAATGGAACTTTTAAACGATTTGAAGACGGAAAAGTAAAAATTCTTTCAGATACGTATGAACATCGAATGCGACCGTGGGAATTTTGGATTTTAACTAAATAATTATATTGAATGCAAAACTTTATAAAAGTACTATTAATGACACTTTTTATTTCCTCTTGTCAAGCTCCAAATTCTAAAACTCTTGTTATTGGTCATCGGGGTGCACGTGGTCACGTTGCAGAAAACACGCTAGCATCGATTAGCAAGGCAATTGATCTAGGTGTCGATGGAGTTGAGATTGATGTTTTTCGATGTGCTACAGGCGAATTGGTTGTTTTTCATGACAAGACTTTAGACGCACTCACCAATGGTACAGGGTATATAGAGCAAATGTCCTTGGATTCAATAAAACAATTCCTTGTTTTGGGTAAAGAACCCATTCCGACATTGAATGAAGTGATGGATCTTATAGATGGAACAATTCAATTGAATATTGAACTCAAAGGAACACAAACTGCTATTTTAACGTCCGAACTGATCGAGCACTATTTCGAAACCTCAAATTGGGAAGCAAAGAATATTTTTATTTCTTCTTTCGATTGGAACGAGTTGGATCAATTTTATATAGTAAACCAAAAAGTTGCAATTGCAGTGTTGACAGAGGACGACCCAATCCACGCAATTCCTGTAGCAAAACGATTAGCAGCATTCGCAGTCAATCCAGATTTCAAAAGTCTTACAGAAGCAAATGTTGAGGAAATACACGAGGCAGGCTTTAAGGTATATCCATGGACAGTAAACGAGCTCGAAGATATTGAACGAATGATTGCAATTGGAGTCGACGCTTTAATAACTGATTTCCCAGATAGAATTGAATAAAAACGGATTGGCTTTTGATAAACAAATTAATGCGTCAGTGGTTCTAAAAACGCTCTAATATGCCAATTCTTTTATCAATAGGGGGGTGAGTCGAAAACAAACCTTTTAAACTAAAAGAAGGTTTTTCTGGTGAATTTTCAATACACAACTGGGCTAGCTCTTCGCTTTTAAAACTTTCAATCTTATGATTGCCAGAGATTTTTCGTAATGCAGAAGCCAAGGCTAGTGGTTTTTTGGTCATGTCAGCCGCACCAGCATCTGCCATGTATTCTCTTTTTTTAGACAATGCAAATTTAAAAAGCATTGAAATAAAATATACGACCAAAGAGATCACCAAGGAAATAATGATTATTCTAATGTCTTTCTTCTTTCCTCTACCGAATAAAATATTTCTAAAAATTATATTCACTAGAAACGAGAAAATGCCAACAAAAATAATGGAAATGATAAGTAAGCGAACGTCATTATTTTTAATGTGCATTAGCTCATGTGCAATAACTCCTTGTAATTCATCATCTTCAAGAGTTTCTATAATACCTTGAGTCAAGGTTACAGTATATGTTTTTTCATTAATACCACTCGCAAATGCATTGAGAGCATCGCTTTGAATGATTCTCAGTTTTGGCATTTTCATCCCCTGAGATATACACAGGTTTTCAACCAAATTATATACACGTTTATTCGTTCTTCTTTCAAGAGTTTCAGAACCCGCACTTTTGTTGATCGACACTGAATGCGCGAAATAAGCAATGGTAAACCAAATAATTACTCCTACTAAAACATAGGGTATGTATTCCAAGAATACATTATTTGTAAGTTCAAAATTAAATGAAGTGTCGTAGTTCGTAAACAGTAGAAAAGCCCAAACTGCTGCCAAGATTAAAGTAGGAAAACCCAGTAACAGAAAAAATGATCGAATATTATTTTTTCGTTGTTGTTGAAGAATTCCTACGTATGGTAGTTTCTGCATAACAAAAATTAAAATAAATTAAAACTTAACCTCTGGAGATTTATCGAGTGCTACGCGTTGATTATCACCTAAATCAAACATTTCCTGAGTTTTAAACCCAAACATACCTGCAAACATGTTGTTAGGGAATTTCTCAATTGCTGTGTTCAATTCCCTTGTTGCGGAATTGAAGTATCTACGTGATGAAGCTAATTTATTTTCTATATCATAAATTTCATCTTGAAGTTGAAGAAAACCTTCACTTGCTTTTAAATCAGGATAAGCCTCTACTTGGATGTTAAACCCGCTCATAGCAGATGATAATTCGTTTTCTGATTTTATCTTATCAGAAATTGTAGAAGCACCCATAGCCTTATTTCTTGCTTCTGTAACTCGGGTGAGTACCTCGCGTTCATGATCCATATAGCCTTTTACAGATCCAATTAATTGTGGAATAAGATCGTGGCGTTGTTTCAATTGAACGTCAATATCTGCAAATGCATTCTCTCTGTTGTTCTTGTAGGTAACAAATCTATTGTAGGTCGAAACAAGAAAAATGATTAGGATTACGGATACTCCAATAATAATGTAAGTTGTTGTCATATTGTACTTTTATTAAGATGTGGGTTGAAAATTGTGTTATAAATGTATGAAAATATTCTTAATGATTTTATTCAAAATGTAGAACGCAGATAAAATTCGCTTAGTAAATTTTAAAAATCTCCCGAAGAGATTGGTGGATAAAGAAATCATGTAATCAACAAATTCTATGTTGAGGTGTGTTTCAAATTGAACACTTTAAAACTACACTTTTTTTCTTATAAAATGTTAATTACCGCATTTACTTTAGTAAATAATTGCTGCTATTTAATTCAATATAAATACTCCCAGATTTAATGCTGTGGCGTACAGCAACCATGCAAAATAAGGGTAAAGCAAATAAGCTGCATTCTTGTTGACTACTTTAAACCATTTGATCGTTAAAAGAACCAAGACCAGTAGAGATAGAATAATAATAAGCCCTACGAAAATGTTTCTTAAACCGAAGAAAACTAAAGACCACATTGCGTTTAAAGTCAACTGAGCTCCAAAGTGATACAGTGCAGTCTTTACCCATTTGTGGTGACTTCCAAATGACCAAATCCATCCTGCAGACCATCCCATAAGAATGTATAAAAGTGTCCACACAGGTCCAAAAAGCCAATTCGGCGGAGTAAAGAAAGGTTTGTTGAGGCCTGCATACCAAACAGGAATTGCCGATTGTGTAACGCTTCCGGCGATCCCGCCAATAATCAGGCATACGACTATGAAAAAAAGTATGGCAACTCTTTTTTGGTTTTTTGTTTTCATGAAAAATAGAATCAAATACTAATATACAAAATTCCGAATGGCTTATTGCTTTCTTGTCATGCACGAATCCATTATCTTTGTATCCTATGGATAGTGAAAAAGATTTTATTGAAAAAAGCGAACTAGTAGTTTCTGGTTCTTCTAAATGGGAAGCACCAAGTAATATTGCTTTAGTTAAGTATTGGGGTAAATTTGGGGCTCAGTATCCACAGAATCCATCCTTGAGTTTTACTTTGTCACAATGTGTTACTCAAACTTCTATAGCATACAAACCCAAAGCAAATCAGTTGTCTGAATTTTCTTTTGATTTTACTTTTGAAGGGGAGCCTGCTCCAAGTTTTCATCCAAAGATTGAAACTTTTCTAGAGCGAATAGCGCCTTATGCGCCCTTTGTGAAAAACCATCACCTTGCAATTGAAAGTAGTAATTCATTTCCCCATAGTAGCGGTATTGCTTCATCAGCTTCTGGTATGAGTGCACTTGCACTCGGAATTATGTCCATTGAAAAAGCAGGAAATCCATCAATGTCTGAGGCTTATTTTTTAAAGAAGGCCTCTTTTTTAGCGCGCTTAGGATCTGGAAGTGCAGCACGCAGTATACAAGGGCCTATGGTAAGTTGGGGAGTTTCGGATGTTATCAAAGGAAGTTCTGACTTATACGGAACGCCGTTATCTTCAGCGTTACATCCGATGTTTCAGGATTATCAAGATACTATTTTATTAATTGACAAAGGTCAAAAAAAAGTCAGCAGTACTCTTGGTCACAACCTGATGAAGAATCATCCTTATTCAGCTACTCGATTTGAGCAAGCACGGACGAATATTAAACTTCTAAAACCAATTTTAGCATCTGGAGATCTTGATGCTTTTGTTTCCTTGGTGGAGTCTGAAGCTTTGACTCTTCATGCGTTGATGATGGCTTCCGAACCTTATTTTATTTTAATGCATCCCAATACCCTTCAGGTTATAAATAAAGTTTGGGCCTATCGCGAAGAGACTCAATCAGCCTTATGTTTTACTTTAGATGCTGGTGCTAATGTTCACTTGCTTTACCCAAAGTCAGAGAAAGATGCTGTTTTGAAATTCATTAAAGATGAACTAGCAAGCTACTGTCAAAAGAATCAATTCATTGAAGATCAAATTGGTAATGGCGCCAAAAAACTATAACTTTGTAGTCATATGAAAGGTCCTTTATTCTACGCTAAAATTTTACTCTTTGGAGAGTATGGAATCATCAAAGATTCTAAAGGATTATCTATTCCCTATAATTTTTATAGAGGTGCTCTAAAAACATCCAATGATCCAAGCACTCAAGATTCACACCAAAAGCTCAATGCTTTTTGTGCACATCTAAAGACACTCCCGGAAACGATTGTGTCCTTCGATTGGGATCGCCTTAAATCGGATTTAAAAAACAACATGTATTTTGATAGTAGTATCCCTCAGGGGTATGGTATTGGAAGTAGCGGTGCGCTTGTAGCATCAATTTACGATCAGTATGCGTTGGATAAAATTACTGTTTTAGAGAATTTAACTAAAGAAAAATTACAACACCTCAAGGCTATTTTTGCCGCAATGGAATCTTTTTTCCATGGTAAATCTTCGGGTCTAGATCCATTGAATAGCTATTTGAGTTTACCTATTTTAATCAATTCTCAAGATCATATTGAGCCAACGGGAATTCCATCTCAAAATCCTGAAGGTAAAGGCGCTGTTTTTTTATTGGATAGTGGTATCGTAGGTGAAACTGCTCCTATGGTTTCTATCTTCATGGAGAACATGAAGCAAGAACCTTTTCGTATCATGATGAAAAATCAGTTCATCAATTACACGGATGCCTGTGTTGATGACTTTTTAAACGGAAATATAAGTTCTCTATTTTCGAATATCAAGCAATTATCGAATTTAGTACTTCATAATTTTGAACCTATGATTCCCAAAGAGTTTCGTGCGATATGGAAACAAGGCATTGAAACAAATGATTACTATCTTAAGTTATGTGGATCTGGCGGTGGAGGATATATTCTCGGATTTGCTCAAGATTTTGAAAAAGCCCAGAAGGCATTGCAAGGGCATCGTTTAGAAGTAGTTTATAATTTCTAGAAAAGCCATGCTTTTCAAAAAACAACATATCAGCAATTTTGGAATTCAAATCTTGGCTTTATTTGCTTCAGTTCGAGGCTATACGCTAACTACTATTATTGTTGCACAATATCTCAGCGCTCGATATATTTTTGCACCGCACAGCAACTGGAAAGAAATCCTTTTTGACACCAAATTATTGATGTTGGTTTTTGCTACTTCCTTTGCTATTGCAGGAGGTTACTTGATCAATAATTTTTATGATGCTGAAAAAGATCAAATCAATCGTCCGCATAAGTATCTTCTAGAACACCGAGTCTCTGCTTCTTTTCAGCTTCTTTGTTATGCATTGCTCAATACGCTTGCCTTGGTTTTGTCGATGCTGGTCTCTTGGCGAACAGTTCCTTTTTTTTTAGCTTATATTTTTGGAATCTGGTTGTATAGCCATCTCTTGAAGAAGCAATTTTGGACAAGTAATGTCTTTGCAGTTATCCTGGCTGTTATTCCTTTTTTCGCAATTACACTGTATTTTAAAAACTTCTCAAGTCTTGTCTTTTATCACGCCAGTTTTTTGTTTTTAATTGTATTGATTCGTGACCTCATTAAAGATTTAGAGAATTTCAAAGGCGATTGGGTAAGAGACTACAAAACCATTGCCGTTGTTTTTGGGGAGCGAACTACCAAGATGATTTTGTCTTCTTTAGTGATGCTTACCTTCATTCCAATTGCTTTACTGTTGGAACAAAAAGAGGTTTTACAGAGTATGTGGTATTATTTTATATTCACAATTCCTTTTTTATTCTTGATCGTGTTGATCTTATGGAGATCCCCAGATCAAAAAACGTATCTTTGGCTGCATAATTTATTAAAAGCGCTTATTGTAGCTGGAATACTAAGTATCGTATTGGTTCGGTTTCCACTCTAAGTTCAAACAGTTTTCAATCGCACTCTATGGAATCAAAGCCTAACAATTCTTCCCCTAAAAAAACAGCGAGCTCAACTCGACTAAACAAGTATATCGCTAATTCTGGGATTTGTTCTCGCCGTGAAGCAGATATGTATATCGCTATGGGGATGGTTAAGATAAACGGTAAGATTGTTGTAGAGATGGGTTACCAAGTGCAGCCCGGTGATGATGTGCGTTATGATGGGAGAAGAGTTATTTCTGATAAACCAGCTTATGTGTTGTTGAATAAACCAAAAGGTTTTCTCGGTTCTGTTAAAAAAGGAACGTACAAGAAAGATGCTATGGAACTTATTGATAATGCCACTTCCTACCGTATCGATCCTGTCAATTCGATGGATCGTACATCTACTGGTTTACTTTTATTTACAAACGATACAGAACTTAAAATCAAACTTAAGAACCCTGCACGTGGGATAAACAAAGTCTTCCAAGTTGTTTTAGATAAGAATTTAGTTCAATCGGATCTTGAAAAAATCCGTGATGGTGTTGTCGTTGATAAATTTGACAAAATCCATGTTGAAGCAGTAAGCTTTATCCGTGGAGAAACTAAACGTAAAATTGGAGTAGAACTTTCTACTGAACGCCACCGCGCAATATTTCATATCTTCGAAAAGTTGGGTTATAAGGTAGAGCAAGTTGATCGCGTAGTATATGCCCATTTGACTAAGAAGGATTTGCCTCGTGGAAAATGGAGACACCTCAATGAACGCGAAATCAATCTATTTAAAATGATGAAGTAAGCTTTTTCTTTGGATTAATTCATAAAGAAAAACACCATATACAATCCCGTATTGTAGTCCGATTAAATAGTAATTTTCATTAAAATCAGAATTCCCATAGGTAGCATAACTTAGAACTACCAGCCCACTCCAGATCAAGGGGTAGCTGTAGTTGGTGAATATTGCAATACAAACCAACGACACAATATACCAGGGATGCACTGTAGTTGCAATAAAGAAATAGCTGCTGAGGCAGAATAACATTCCGGTTAATAATGCTTTTGGGGTTTTATTGTTTCTGATGAAAGTAAAAATAGCAACGATAGCAACTATGATGTAAGGCGATATTTTCCCTAATTTCCGAATGATGTTATATCCTTTTACTTCGTATCCTATCTCGCGTATCACATAGTATATACTTCCATTAAATTCAAATCGGTTGAACCAGAGCCCGATGGTTTTGAGATAATGACTTAGGTTGTTATCTCCTAAAAAAAATGGAACGAAAAACATCAACAAGCACAAGAGTATTAGTGCGCCAAAGAGAATACTTTTTTTAGGTTTTAAAAAGCGCCAAAACAGTGGTAGTATAAGAAGCGGAATTAGTTTAGTTGCTATAGATGCTGCCATTGGAATCGTTGCCCATTTCCATTCATCCTTAGTGAAAATCAAATACAGTCCAAACAAGAAGAAGAACATCATAAAGCCTTCCCAGTGTAAATTCCCTGTCAATTCGATAATGATCAATGGGTTTAGGAAATAGAGTCCGATTCTTTTTTTAGAGAGATTTAAGTAATCAAGTAGTTTGATTCCAAACCAAAAGACACCCAAATCCGATAAAATCAATACAACCCGAATACTGATAAGATTGGCAAGTACAGAATTCCCTCCAACGAGCGAAGCAAGATAAAAACCCCATTGATTTATTGGGGGGTAATTAGAATAATGTGCTGCACTTAAGGTCCCCATTCCATCATAAAGCTTTTGACTGAATTGATTAGAGAATAAGGCAGAAGTTTGATTGAGAAGATCAGGAGTTGCCTCGTAGGGATTTAGTCCGTTTGATAAAAGCATCCCATCCCAAAGGAATCGGAAAAAATCTTGAGATAGTAGGGGAGTAGATAAGAGGAAAATTAATCGGAATAAAATCCCAGCCCAAAACATTTGCTTTATGGAGTAGCCTTTAAAGATTAAAGGGTAGCTCGAAAAGAAAAGGGCTAAGTAAAGCGGGATGAGGATGAAGCTCTGTGCGCGATCAATTTCAAACCCCATGAAATAGTATCCCAACACACTCAATAGTATTGGTGCGACATGGAGAATCTCTTTGAAGCTTCTCCGAGTAATCATCAGACCTGAGTTCTAAATGAGCTTACAAACACAAATCCAAAGCCAATAAAGAGCATTAGATGAAACGGGAATAAACCAAAATCGCCGGCTTCTCCAACCACAAAAGCACTGTACATTCCAAATAAAAAGTAAAGCGTTAATAATCCTTCAATCACAATGTTTTTCGATACTTTTTTTGAAGTGTATTTGTTTTTTTTCCAAGAGTCTTTTAGGGTCTTGATATTGAATTTTGGTGTTCGTATAAAATCACTTCTTTTCCCTCGATGTCCTTCTAAAACCGCAAGAGAGTTGTGGTACGAAAACCCCATGGCAATGGTGTAGAAGGTGAAAAAGAGTTTGATGTACTCTAAGAAGTTGAGGAGTCCGCCACCTTTCATATATCTATAGAGTACCCAGTAGCAACTAAAGAAAATAAGTGTACTAACAATAAAGAAACTAGAAAGATCGAAATACAAACTTAAGTGTCCCCATTCGTTTTTAATATATAACATAGGAATACTAAGAATTCCAACAAAAAACACATTGAGGAACATGGTGCTATTGAGTAAATGTAAAACAGAATGTAGTTTGGTGGAAAGTTTTATGTTTTCTGACCGGACTACTTTCTTTGCCAATTTCTGAAAATTTTCGGCACCGCCTTTATTCCATCTGAATTGCTGTGAGCGAATAGAACTCATCACTACTGGGAGTTCTGAAGGTGTTTCTACGTCTTCCAGATATTTGAATTTCCAATTATTCAACTGAGCTCTGTAGCTTAAGTCTAAATCTTCGGTTAGGGTATCACCTTCCCAGTTTCCAGCATCAAGAATACATTCTTTCCTCCAAATTCCAGCAGTACCATTGAAGTTCATGAAGTGATTCTTACTGTTTCTGCCAACTTGTTCGAGCGTGAAATGAGCGTCAAGTGCAAATGCTTGAATTTGTGTAAGCACAGAATAATCCCGATTGATGTGCGACCAACGGGTTTGTACTACCCCAATTTCTTTGTTTTTGAAATGTGGAACAGTATGTAAAAGCCAATCACTTTGTGGTAAAAAATCAGCGTCAAAAATTGCAATAAACTCACCTTTAGCTGTAATCAAGCCTTCTTTGAGTGCACGTGCTTTGAAGCCAACTCGATCTTTTCTTCTGATTTGTGTAATATCGAGACCTTCTTGTTTTAGATTTTTAACTAAACCTCGAGTAAGTTCAACGGACTCATCTGTAGAATCATCTAATACTTGAATTTCTAATTTTGTTCTTGGATAGTCAATTAAATTGATGCATTCTAACAAACGTTCCATTACATAGAGTTCATTGAAAACGGGAAGTTGTATGGTTATAAAAGGAACTTTTTCTGGGTCACTAATGTCTAAGACGGAATTTTTTTCTTTTTTCTTTTTGAATTGAACATAGTTCCACAATAAGTTTAATTGGGAAAGACTGTAAAGTAATACCAGAATTAAACACACGGAGTATAGTGACATTAAAACAAGGGAAAGGTATAGCCAAATGTGCTCCATTTTAGTTATCTAAATATGTAATGTTTGAAAATCCACCCAATAATTTTAATTCCAGCAAAGATAGTTCCTTTTAAAGTACCAGAGACTTTTGATACACCGATTCTTTCACGATAATTTACTTTAATCTCCTGATATGAAATTGCTTTCTGTAAAACTTTTAATTGCATTTCAACAGTCCAACCATATGTTTTGTCGCTCATATTAAGATCTACTAGGGTGTCCCATCGAATGCCTCTAAAGGGGCCTAAATCGGTAAACGTTGATTTATAAAGAATCTTCATTAAAAAGCATGCCAGCCAATTTCCAAATACTTGTTGGGGTGTCATTGAACCTTGTGCTCTCAGTTCTTTTACCCGAGCACCGACTACAAAATCAGTAGTTCCATTTTGTATAGGTGCGACAATTTGTAGTAGTTCTTCGGGGTAATCAGAATAATCTCCATCCAGAAAAACAACAATATCAGGCTTAGTTTTTAACCCTTTAATGTAATCAATGCCTTTGAGACAGGCGTACCCATATCCACTTCTTTTTTCTGAAAGAACAGTAGCTCCAGCAGCTCGTGCAACCTTTACTGTATCGTCTGAAGAGTTATTGTTTACGACAATAACTTCATCTACTATTCCGGGTATATCTCCAACGACAAGTCCTATGGAATCTTGTTCGTTATAGGCCGGAATAATTACTTTAATTTGTTGCATAAAAGAACTTTGAATTCTGGATTTTGAGTAAAGATAAGCCAGTAATTGATTTGAGTTTTTTTAAACGAAAAATAATTTTATTTCAGGGTGTTCCCTAAAGGAAACTCAGGAGAAAAGGTTCTGTTCTCTAGTGGGCTATTTTCCAGTTTCAAAACTCCTCTTGGGCAAACTGCAGAACAAACTCCGCATCCTACACAGGAAGAACGAACAATACTCTGACCTTTTTGAGCATAAGCACGAACATCGATTCCCATTTCGCAATAAGTAGAACAATTTCCGCAGGAAATACATTGCCCTCCGTTTGTTGTAATTCTAAAACGTGATTTGAATCGCTGTACCATTCCTAGGTAGGCAGCAAGTGGGCATCCAAATCGACACCAAACACGATTTCCGAAAATAGGATAGAAGCCTGTTCCGATTACACCTGCAAAAATAGATCCGATTAGAAATCCATATATGTTCTGAATTGTTTGGGTTTTGACTCCCAAAACAATCTGTGCTCCTGAAAAATAGGAGTACAGTGTAAAGCCCGTCATGATTAACGAAAATGCTAGCACTCCATGGACTAGCCAACGTTCTAACTTCCAGGCCCCAATTGATTTATTCGAAAGATGTCTGAATGGATCGCCAAGAGTTTCAGCTAAACCACCGCAACCGCATACCCAAGAGCAATACCATCTTTTGCCAAAAAAATAAACCATTACAGGAACTATAACTAAGGTTAATACAATTCCCCAAACTAGAATAAATAAACCAAATCCGCCACCAGAAATTAAGCTGTTTAGATTCCAGCTAAAGAAAAAGTCATAATCCAAAGGAAATGCATTTTTGAAATCATACCAGGGTTTGTCAAAGCGCACTAAAATTTCTGGAATTAAAAAAGCAAATACAATTTGAAAAAACCAAACGGATGTTGTTCTTAAAATTTGATATTTGTTGTTCCGATATTTGATGTACATACGGATCGCCATTACAGTCATTACTACACAATATAGGAAGCCGTATAAAAACCATTGACTTGCCAAATTACCGCTCAAGCTTTCACTTACAGGATCAACGATATAGGTCCAGTTTACGATATAGTCAGGGAAGAAATATAAGACTATATAAAACGTAACTAAAAAGATAAAAACAAACCATCCTAAAAAACCTCTGTTTGTAACAGAATTGAAAAAGATGCCATTGTTCTTTATTCCAGGTGGTCCTGATGTAATTACACTTGGAAGTATGTAGAGTAAAGATCCAAAGATTCCTAACCCAAAAGTTAGAAACCAAAACAAGCCTTTTTTTTCTTTTATAGCACCTGTGCCTGCTGTTTTTGCTATTTCATAAGAAAAACTGTGGGGCTTGTCCCAAATGACTTTACTCCATTCTCTGTTTTTTCTGTGAACGATATTCGCATCTTCAATTGCTTTTATTATCGTTGTTGAAAGTTTGAAAGGTCCCAAAAACTCTTTGCCAACAACTGAGGTGTTTATGGCGTCGATAAACAATTCACTTTTGAGTCCTTTACTGCTGACTACTTCTGCAAATTGTTCGGTGCTGAGCTGATATTTTCCGATGAAAACTAAAGAACAAAAAATAGTCAGTCCCACTATAAATATACCAAATCCAAGTTTTTGTAATGTCTTCATTATTTTGCGATTAGGTTATTGAAAATTCTCGACCAACTTTTCTTTTTTAGTTTAATGTCTGTATGCTGGACTGCATTGAATTTTGAAATTATTTCGGTTTCATAGGATTTGAAAAATTCGGGGTCAAAATTGCAATCGCTTAAATGTTCCACTACATGGAAAACACTTCTTTTTTCGAAAAGCATTTGGTCAAAAACCTCATGCCTCATTCGAATTCCAAAGGTGTTAATACCTAGAAATTCATTTGTATTTTTATCAAAAGCCATTGTTATTGCAAGGTTCTTGCTTGAGTCTTGCCAGTGAAAATGGGCTTCAGGTTCTTCGGGATGTGCTGTAACCAAGCCATAGGTTTGATACTCGATGTCAAAAAACTTTGCGCTGTTAAACCAATGTCCGGGATGATAAGCTGTTTTGTTTCCAGTTAGTGTTCTAGCTAGCGTTTCTCCCATCATACGTCCGGTATACCAGACAGCTTCAATGGGTCTTCTTCCTGGGACGGGTTCTTGTTGCTCTGCACAATCTCCAATGGCATAAATATTGGGCTGATTGGTTTCGAGGTATTTGTTTACGAGTATTCCGCGATTTGTAGCTATGATGCTGTCTTTGAGAAAATCTATATTCGGTCGAACTCCAGCAGTCAGTCCAACAAATTGACAACTGATAATCTCGCCAGAATCTGTTTGTATTGCTTTAACTCTCCCTTCTTCGTCTTCTAAGATTTCACTTAAATTCGTTTCGAGTCTAAGATCAATCCCATGCGAAACAATATGTTTGTTGATTAGTTCTGATTCTACATTAGGAAGTACATTACTCCAAAAGCTTTTTTCTCGCACTAAAAAAGTAACCTTCTTACCTCTTGCTTGAAGCATTTCCGCCAATTCAATTCCAATGAGCCCTCCACCAACAATTACAGTATCTTGAATAGATGGGGTGAGTGCTTCCAGATTTTCTAAATCTTGTTTAGTGTATAATCCTTGTACCCCTTTTAGATTTTCGCCGGGCCAGCCAAATTTGTTTGGAATGGATCCAGTGGCTAAAACTAGGGAGTCGTAGTACAGTATAGACTCGTTTGACAACCTGATTGTCTTTTTTTTAGGATCAATTTGTGTTACGGTTTCTTCTAGTAAATCCAGCTTATTTTTTTTCCAAAAATGATTCTCATACGGTTGTGTATGTTCCCACTTAAGATGGCCCATATAGACATACATCAACGCAGTTCTAGAAAAGAAAAACTGACTCTCTTTGGAAATTATTAAAATAGGTTTGGTTGATTTTTTTCGAATATGTCGTGCGGTTGTAATGCCAGCAATCCCATTTCCGATAACAATGATAGGCGGGGCGTTCATGTGGTTCTATTTGAATACAATATACTTGTTTTTAAACATTATTTAAAAAATTAGTACATTTATCATGCCCAATCATACTAAAACTTAATAACTATGGAAATCACTAGAATTTCATCATTTTTTATTCAACGACCTAAATGTTCCATTTATGGAAAATTATAAAAAATGGGTTTGTGTTGAAATACCACTTCAAGTTATCGATATTCGTGTTTGGACTGCGCTAACTGATCCTAAGTTAACGCAACGTTATATATACAACTGCCAGTTACATTCCTCTTGGGAAGTGGGTAGTGATGTCATTTGGAAAGAAGCAAAAGCAGATGGAACATTTACAACTCACGTTCGTGCAAAAGTATCAGCGTTTACTCCACACACAAAACTCCGATTTTTAATTTTTCATGAGAATAAAGAATTTGGAGCATGTGAGTCTGAACTTAAGTTCACGATCCTGAAACAGGTTTTGGGAGTTGGTCTGAAAATCGAGCAAGGCGATTTCTCTGAGCTACCCAATGGTATTCAAAGTTATGATGATTGCTTGAAGGGTTGGAATTATGTTAAAAATGACCTTATTAACACCATTAAAAAATTTACTTAAAACAAATTAGTGACCTCCAAACCTAAAATAAATTTAATCTTAACCTAAATCTTATGTTTTATTTTTTTTAGTCCTTTCGGCACTGAGTTCAGTCATGTTTGTTAAAAGTTATTATCCAGATTTTAAAGGATCAACAGATCTTTTTTCTACTCTTAGATTCATACTTATTTGTGGTATTGGCTCTCTTTTATTTACGATTATAATTTTCATAACCTATTATTTGTTTGTAGAATAATATACTGAAAACTCAATAGCCAATAATTTGACTTGTGTACCTTTAGTGTGTTATGCGAAATAAGGGTTTGTTTTTTTTATTAACCGTCTTGATCTTTTGCCCTTCCATAATCTGGAGTCAAGAGATTCGAGGTTTGAGTTTTGTGGGTACTCGAGATATAGTTAGCAAGGAAAAACTAATACCCATAAAAAAGAGTGCCGCTAATTGGGTTGCGCTTATGCCATATGGCTATATGAAGTCAGCTCAGACATCTATGGTTTCATATAATGTTTCATGGCAATGGCAGGGGGAAACTAAAAGTGGAATAGAACAAGCAGTTCCCTTTTTTCAAAGAGAAGGGATCTCGGTAATGCTCAAGCCTCATATTTGGATTAAGGGGGGTGTATTTACTGGAATAATTTCATTTGATTCTCCAGAAGAGTGGAAGCAATTTCAAGAATCCTATCGAAAATTCATCTTACATTTTGCTCAGGTTGCGGAAGAGACAAAAATTCCTATGCTTTGTATAGGAACTGAATTACAGTCGATTGTAGCTAACAATCCTGAGTATTGGAGACAATTGATTCGTGAAATCAAACAAGTCTATACGGGTAAGTTGACTTATGCTGAAAATTGGGACCAATTCCAAAATGTACCATTCTGGGATCAGTTAGATTATGTAGGCATCGATG
>Ga0209603_1002797_pt1 | contig 15631 bp, 12 predicted proteins | sample COGITO_mtgs_1206_FD_184812 | JGI IMG/M metagenome (GOLD analysis project Ga0209603, IMG submission 184812) | Pelagic marine microbial communities from North Sea - COGITO_mtgs_120607 (SPAdes) (version 2) | ecosystem: Environmental > Aquatic > Marine > Epipelagic ... | reverse complement strand
CTTTCCGCCCGACCAGCGAGACGAGCGCAAGGGCGGCGGGCTCGGCACGTCCAGCACCCAGAAGCGCCGCCGCGAGTGCCAGACGTCGACCAACCGCTTCCCCGACGCGCTCTGGCTCCTGCGCGACGAGGACGGCCGTGTCGTCCTCGTGGTGATCGTTGAGGTCGACGAGCACTCGCACACCGACCGCGATCCCGAGTGCGAGTCCGGCAAGATCGACGACACCTTTGAGGCGGTGCAGCAGAAGCTCGGCTTCGAGGGCGCCCCCCGCGGCGCGAGGGCGCCCAAGCGGCCCATGGTGCCGCTCATCATCATCAAGCTCAACCCGAACGCCTACGACGGGCCGCTCACCTCGCTCGAGAAGCGCGTCCGCGCCGTCGCCGACCTCTTCCACCGCTACGCGCACCTGCCCGCGTCGGAGCGCGAAGCCCTCCCCATGCACGGGCCGATCGTGCACGTGCTTTACTACCACTCCAAGCAGGGCGCCAAGAACCTCGCCCACTACGCTGCCAAGGCCTTCTCCGCCGGCTGGGATCTGACCGTGCACTGAACGTTGTAGCCATCAGCATTCGCTAACCAGGTCGAGCGTGTGTGTGTGCGCGTGTGTGCGTGTGTTTTATACTGGACTCGAGCGATGCTGACCTTCGTTCAGACGTCACCTTCCAGTAGTTTCAGCCATCGAGGCGAACACGTGGCTCACGTGCTGCGCGACACGGTGGCGATGAACACGAGCGTCGATACCTGCGCATCCCTCGCCAAACGTCGCGCACTCCCGGCAGGCGTCTACATCCACGTGAAGCACTCGTGCCTCGCAATCCTTGGACGGCCCGACACGCGGCACGTGCTGGACGTGGTCGACGGCGCTGAGCACCTCCAGGGCTTCGACGGGATGATCGCGAGCACGCAGGCGCAGATCGATGAGGGGCGACTGTGGAGATTTAACCTTCGGTGCAAGGTCAGCGTTGCGCTCCCAAAGACGGTAAACAAAAGCAACGTGCCCGCCGCGCGAGCAGCGCAAAACTCGTTCTGTGACACGCATCCGTGCCTCGCGATCCCCCACATGGCCAATCTTCCCTGCACCACGATGGCTGATCCGCCATCGCCGCGCGTGCACGGCGTGTCGGGATTCGTGGGCGCGTCTGGCGACACGTGTTCTAACACGCGCGCCGAGCGCGCGAGCGCCTTTCCAGACGCGCTCCTACAAAGCCAGCGCGCCGCTCCCGAAGCTCCAGGACAGCTCGACGCCTACGGTTTCTGCAGCCTGATGGAGAAGATAGACGTGGCTCTCGTTTGGAAGATGTCGAACGACCGGGACAAGCCCTGCGAACGGTTTGAGTTGTCGGTCTTGGCAAACCGCCCGGCCATCATACACTCGTTTTATGAGTGTGCGGCTGAGATCGAGGGTGCCGCGCCGTTCCGGTGCAACGACACGGCGTGCGCGCTGCGCACCGCGGAAGCCATACGGGGCGGCGCGCTCGACGCGGCCTTTGGGAGGCTGCGGGTGGAGGTGGAGCTGAGAAACGCGCAGATCCCTGACCTGTACAAGGCGTTGGTGTCGCGGGTGTCGCGGGTGTCGCGGGAGTCGCCTTTCAGCCCGCCTCCCCCGCCGATGCCCCCGCCGACGCCGCCGATGCCACCGACGCCACCGACGCCACCGACGCCGCAGCTCACATCTGCCAAGTGTCCGCCAGGCCTCCCGTCCGCGGAGGCAAAGGCCCTCTTCGACTTGCGCGCCTCTTCGCGTTTGGCCCACCGCCTTCGCTCCAAGCCGCCACAGACTACTCTGGGACTCGGCGGCCTCCAAGCCTGCGGCCTGCTCCTGCCAGCCGGCACGGGGACGACGAGCCTGGCGACCAGCCTGGGAAACCTCACCAACTCTACAGAGGAGTCGTGGTACCTCAACGGCATTTCCCAGAAGCACATGGCCACGTTCCGCCAGCTGCGCCTCATCAAGCGGCCGTGCGCGGTGATGACCGTGCGCGATCCCTACGAGCGCCTGAGGTCAGGCTTTCGACACGACACGGCTCACCTTCACCGAAAACACCACGCGATGCTAATTTCCAATTACCAACAGCGAAAGACGCTGTCTGAACTGTTGGACGCGTTCAGGAATACTTCGGCGCCCGGGCACGCTACGGTCTTGAGCATGTACAAGAACAGCAACCTGCACCCGGCCTGCAACTCCGACCGCGACCAGTGTTCAAAAAAGCGGACGCCGGCGACGCCTGCGAATCCGTTCCTGTACTCTCAAATGGCGTATCTGCTCGACTCAACAACCGACGACACCAGCGAGTTCGCGCCGTCGATCCACTTTCTATGCACCTTTACCGCCTCCAGCTGGCGGGGCCTGCTCTCCGACTTTGGAGTCGAGTCGAGTGTGCCGGCCGCGCACGTCCTCACGGGCAGGAGCGCGACCTCGGGTGCGCTCCCTTACGACGACGCGGACGCGCGCTTTGTGAGAGACTGCCTGTACCCTTGGGACGTGGACTTGTACAAGCGCGTGTGTGGCGGCTAGACACGCCTGGGGCTCAGATAATTCGTAAACGCGCTCAAACGCGCTCAAACGCGCTGAAACACGCCGAAACACGCCCAAACACACTCGCAATTTACGACCTTCGCTCCTCCCACCTGTGCGCCGTCAGCAGCCAATCGGAATTGATCGAACCCATGCTGGCCGCCAGGACCTGGGCGTCTCTGGTGTTGGTGGCGGGATTGGGCCGCTCCTTCGAAATGAGAAAGGACACAACTTTGGCGTGGTCCCGTGCTGCCGCGCTGAGCAGCGCGCTGTCCAGATCGGTCGCTCCAAACGCGACCAAAAGCTCCACCACCGAGAGGTGCGCGTAGGCTGCCGCGGCATCGAGCGCAGAGTTGAGGTCGAGGTTGGCGAGTTTGTGGTCGAGAAAGCAGCGTCGCATGGCTGGCACGTCGCCGAGGCGCGCCGCGCGCACGATGAGTGTTTGCGCTGGTGCCAAGGCCCGTCACCGCCGCAACCGCGAGCAATGCGAGAACTGGCATGGACGGGTCTGGCTTCCGAACAAACGCGCACTCACACACACGCACGCACACACACACACACGCGCGCGCGCGCCGCAAGCACAGATAGCGACGCGCACACGGCTTGATTTACAAATCGCCTAGGGTCTCGTTGCTCCGAAGGTCCTGCTCGGGCGCGGGTCCGTCCAGCTGCTCAAGGAGCTGGTCCTCGTCAACGTAGTCATTCGGATCTTCCTGCAGATCGAACTGGTTTGCGTATTCTTCGTCCACATCTACAGTTTCGGACTTTTCCTTCAGCACGCGATCGATGTATCGCCTCAGGCGTTTCCTTATGCGGCCCTGGACGACCGCTTTGCCTTCTTTTGAGTCGTTGTCTGACTCGTGCATCAAATAGGCGAGCTTGGCGGCGACTTGTGGCGACTTCCAATCGATCGACCCTGGCATCATGCTCCTCAACTCTGCCTCGTCCATGCTGTTGATCCACTCGTCAATCCGCTTGTTCAGAATGAGGTCATCCCACTGATTTGCAAACTTCTCCTCGATGGACTGCGACTGCTCGCGCGGCTTTCGGCTGTTGACACGCGCGCCCTCCTTCTTGGCCTTGGCAGAAGCGTTGCGAACGACGCCCTGAAGATTTTTCAACTCCTCCGCGTTTGGGGACGGGAGTGGCTTTGGTTTTCCGGAAGTGTGCTCAAGTCTCATCTTGCTCATCCCCGCCGCCAGCACGGCAGCGAGTCGGTTTGGCGAGGGGCCATGAGTGCGCACAGGAGGCGACGCCGTCGCCTCCTGTGGCGCGGCGCGCACGCTCATCGCGCGCGCTCGTTACTGTGGCGTTTCTGCGCACGGATTATGGCCGCGTGCCGAAGATTTGTGTGTGTGTGTGTTTTGAGTGGCGCCAAACCCTAACCAGCCGAGTAAAAAACTCACGCCAACTGCTTTCGTTCACGATACATGCTCTTGAGCATCTTGACTATATAGTTGCGATGCTTCTCCTTGTCCAAGGTGGCGCTCTCGACTTGGAACACGCCGTCGAATAGCTCTCCCCGCACGAGTTCGCCGTCGACCTTCTCCCCCTCGTCGACGACCCTATACCCGTATGGGAAGAGGAGTTGTCCCGAGGCAAACGCAGGTCGGAGTTCTTCCTTTATGTACTGGCGCCACGCGTTCACGTAGAGTGGGTTGTGGAGCATCAGGTTGATCATATCGTTTATGTTCTCTTTCAGGTAGTCCATGAGCTTGATAAAGAGTCCTTCGTAGAGGGCCCTCTGGTCCAGACGTCCGCTCGACAGCAGGTCCGTGGCACGCATCTTGTTGATCTCGCCGATGGTTGGGGACAGGCGCGACTTGGCGCCGCGGAGCGTCTCGTCCTCTCGCAACTCCTTTTTGAACAACGAGTAGTCGTCCTCGCTGTGGCGGTAGCTTGGTGGCGCTCGAGGCCTCTTTTCGTCCTCGGACGCCGAATCGTCCACCCGTTGCTTTTTTGGCGGGTCGCGCTCGTCCTCCGCCGGTTTCTTCGGAACCCATTCGGGATACGACCTTGCGGGGTGGGTCGAGGCCCCTTGCGGCGGCAGGTGCGACTCGTCCTCCCCGTCTGTGGAATCCGCTGGGTCGTCTTTGGACAGGACGTCCTCTTCAACGACGATCGTGGCCTCGTTTGTGTCCTGATCGTTGTCGTCCAAGAACTGAATCGTAAACTCGACCACCTGTTCGCCGTATCGGCTTTTAAAGCGTCGCTTGACGATGCGCACGCGCCGTATTGGTGGAGCTGGCAAGAGGCGACTGACAACGAGCTGTTTCTTCTGGTAGTAGAGCACTTGGCCGACCTCCCACACCTTGGGGGTTTGCTCGCTGTTCATGCCAGTCGGCACTCGGCCTCGCGCGAGGCATAGCCGCGCCAGGCTGGGAAGAAACACCATGGTCGTTTTTAATATACGCACACTCTCACGCGGCTTATCTACTCAGCTGCCCACGAGTCGCTTGAGCTTCCCGACGGCCTCCGCGCGGGCGCCCTCCTCGACGGCGGACATGAACGCCTCGTCCCAGTACGAGGGGGTGCGCTCGTACTTGCACCGCGCGCCGTGGACCTCGATGCCGAGCCACCGCAGCACGCGTCCCTCGGGGCTGAGTCCCACAATCGGGCCGAGCTCGATCAAGCCTTGCGTCTTGTCCAGGAATCTGGCGTCGTCGAGTTTGAGCGCCTTGAGCGCGCCGAGTTCCTTCTCCGTTGGCGCCGTGTACCACTCGCGGAGCTGCGCCGCGCGCTGGGCGCGCTCCCGCTCGGCGGAGAGGCGCGCCGCCTCCTCGGGCGAGACGGTCATCGACGACTCGCGTTTGGCCATGTTGGCCGCCTCGGTCGCCAGGTGGAGTGCCGCGGTGCGTTCGGCTGCGAGCTCAAGCAACCGGTCGTGCCAATGATCTGGCACTCCGAAAGGTGCCCACAGGTAGCTCTGCATGAGCTTGGTCAGGTGCTCATGGCTCTTGGTGCCCCACATGCGCAGCTCGCCGTCGAAGACGCGCACGCCCTTGTCCCCGCAGAGCTGCTTGACAATCTCGCGGTCGTCGTACCCCGACCTGCCTACCATGGCCTCCCTGTCCAGGTACGCGTTGCACACTTGGTCGCGCTCTATGTCCTCGGGAGATCGTCGCGCATCCTCCACGGCCTTCTTGAAGGGCGACTCCTCGCGCTTGGCTCTCTTGGCGGCGAGCTCCTCCTCGATGGCGGCGATGCGCTCCTTTTCGGCGTCGCGCTTGCGCTTGCGCTCGGCGGCGTCCACCTTGTCCTTGGCCTTTTTGGTGCGCAACTTTTCCTCCACCTTTCTGCGCAACTGAGACTGCTCGTTCGCGTCGGGTCGCAGAAACGCGGTCGGTGGCATGGGCGGCGCGCAATGTTCCCACGCGCGCGCATGCCGCAAGCCGCGCGTTTGAATAGTTCACCCGTCGCCATGCGGATGCCAAAAGCGAGCACCTGTATGCCTTTCTGTTGCATGCACGAGGAGCTCCGTGCATGGCAGGCACGAGGGCACGAACGGTCCAGAGTACTCCAGAGGTCCTCGGGCAGCTCGAGGCGGTGCACGACCCTGACAAAAAAGAGGCTCTCTCGCGCGACTTCAAAAGCGAGCAGTCTTTAAGTATGTGCTCGCTTTTCTAAACCTGCCCACAAAAAGCCGATTCTAATTCTAAACCGTTCTCGCTTTTTTTGAATCGTTCTCTCTTTTTCCGAGGGGTCACCTAGTGCTCGCTTTAGCGTGTCAAACTTGCACGCTACCATTTTTGGAACAATGCAAGTTTGACACGCTAAAGCGAGCACTAGGCGGGCTTGCAGAAAAAGAGAGAACGATTCAAAAAAAGCGAGAACGGTTTAGAATTAGAATCGGCTTTTTGTGAACAGGTTTAGAAAAGCGAGCATGCCGTGGGTGAGTGGGGTGGGGTCGGACGCCAAAAGCGAGCACTATTCCTGCCCCGGCACGCGGCCGTCCGGTGGGTGGTCGGGCATGGGCTTGCCCTCGGGGCCGTGGAGCACAAGGTCGGGCGGCAGCGGCGGCAGCTCGCCACCCGCCGCCGTGATCCACTGACGGCTGGCGTGCATCAGTCCTCGGCGCAGGTCCTTGGACACGGCGTTGACGTACGCCTGGGTGCGCATCTTGAGCGCGAGCGGCGTGGTGTCGGTTGTGGGTGTGCCGGTCGTGACAAGCTCGACTGGGCAGTCGAGGTCGCGATGCGTGCCGCTCGATCGCGTCGTGGGCAGCGCGTCGCGCAGCGCCCTGCGCGCCTCTGCCGAGATGGACATGACGTGCTCCGCATCGTCCTCGCACTGTGCATCGACGAAGCACGAGAACACCATGGGCGTGTATGCCGTTCCGCTCGTCAGCGCGCCGTAGGCGCGCATTGCGAGGGCGTGGTGGTGGGCGGCATCTTCGGTTCCTTTGGCGCGCTCGGCCGCGCGCTTGAGATTGTAGTAGTCCTCAAAGGCGTTGACGACGGCGTCGTCCACGGCGGGGATAGCGACGGGGGCAGCGACGGGCTCTGGCTCGGCGGGTGCGGCGGCCTTTAGGGCAGACTTGGCCTCTTGCGCCTCGAGAATGGCCTCGCCAGCACGCTCTGTGGCCGCCATCGCCGTCTCGGCCAGCTGCAGGTTTTGCTCCTCCTTTTTGCAAAGGTCGTCGCGCAGGGTGCTGAGCTTGAGGTCGAGGCTCTTGATGAGCATATCCGCCTCAACGCCCTTGGTCATCTCTGCATCTACGGACGCCTGAGAGAGCTGCAGTGCGGTGTTGGCCTCCTCGAGTGCGGCCTTGACGACTTCCATCTCGGCCGTACCCGCTTTCGCGGCCGTGGCCACCTCTTCTGCCACCTTGGCCTGCTCGACCAGCAGCGCGTCGGTCTTGGCCTCCGCCTCGGCCACCATCGACAGCGCCTCACGCTTGACACTCGTGCTAGTGGCCTCGACCAGCTCCACCGCCGCCTTGCTGGCCTCGAGCTCCGCCTGCAACGCGGTGTGCTCCGCCTTGACCGTCTCGTGCTCAAGACGCAGGCCAGCAAGTACCTCTTCAAGGGCGGCGGCGCGTGAGACCTCCTCCTCGTACTTTTGCTCGAGTTGCAGCGCGCCCTGGGCCTGCATCTCAAACTTTTGCTGGTCGTACTCCGAAACCTTGGGCATCGAGGCCATCTCGGCTCGGACGGAGACCTCGCGCTCCTGGGCGTCGCGCACCTGACCCGCGAGGGCGACCATGCGCGCGTGCGAGGTCGCGCGCTCCGACTGCAGCGCGGCGTTTCCGCGAGCAACGCTCTGCTCTGTGGTTGCGAGGCGATCGGCGCACTTCTTGAGCTTGGTTTGCAAGTCGTCGACGATGCCGTTGAGGCGCATGACCTCCGTCTGCGAGCCCTGCGCGCCGCCCACAATGTAGCCGGCGCGCAGCATTTTGCCGCCCGCCTCTTCCGAGGTTCTCCTCACGGGCAAGCCGCCGTTTTCCGACTGCGGCGTCGTGCGCATCTGCGGGAGATGGAACTTCAGTCCGTTGGTAGGAAGCGCGAGCAGCGGCGGCGCCGCGATGGGCTTGTTGGAGGGCAGGCTGAGGTCAAAGTGCAATCCATGAGCGGGCGCGGTCGTCGGCGAGACGGGGGCCGCAATGGGCGCGGGTGGTGGCGGTTCCTCCTCGGTGTAGTCCTTGTCGAATGTGCCAAAGACGTTACGAAGACTGAACTTGTGGGCCTCCTCCGCGACCTGGCGAGGGCGGACGCTCATCGCGCGCTCCCTGCTCAGGAAGGCGGCGCTCGCCGGGTTATCTGTGCGCGCGAGGGTGTGCGGCGCCGGCGCCGGCGAGGGTGCGTGCACCAATTCCACTCGTGATTTGGTCGGCGTGGCGATTGGAAAGGAGAGCGCCCGCGCGCGTGTGTGTGTGTGTGTGCGTCCTCGTTTGTGCAAATGGCGCTCGCGTGCGCAAGCGTCGACGACGTCCTCGTGGAAGCGTCGGAGGTGCTCACCGACGACGATGCGAGCTACTGCGCTCTGGCGGGCGATGCGTCGACTGCAGGAGTCCTCGCGCGGTGGACCGACCCAGTCCGAGTGGGAACAGACCTCTTAAGCTCCTTGGACGTCTACCGCACCTTGCTGTCCACGCTCACGCGCATCGACGCCCCGTTCCCCTTTGAGGGTCCCGCGCCCATGCTCAGCGCGCGGCTGCTGGCGCGACGGCTCTCGTTGATCGCCGCGAATTCGAACGCCATCGAGCGCGTCGACCTCCCAATCGACCAGGTGCGGCGCCAAGCGGTCCTCGCGCGACTGGGGGTGCTGCCGTCGATGGTGTACGTGTCCACCGATGGCCCGAGTTTGCAACTGCGTGCCAAACCGGCCGCGCGAGTCCCCGGATTCGCCGCCGACGCGGCCAAGTCGGCGTCGTTTGCAAAGCTGGTAGAGAAGCTGGCCGCCGCGAACGCGTGCCTCCTGCCATCGGCAGCGTCGCCCAACGAGTACGATCTAGTCGACAAGCTGCTGTGGTTTGTGGGCGACGAGGCCGAGCTGCGCGGCAGCGACATTCTGAGCACGAGCCTCGCAGGCGCAGACGCGTTGCCGGCGTCGTGCCGGGCGCTGCTCATGCTTCATGCCGTGTGCCGGCACCTGGCCTGGACCAATTGTGCCGAGTTGCTGCGGCTCGCCGCGAGCGCTGCGGGCGAGGCGGCCGAACAGATGCGAGGCGAAGGCGTGGTGGCCGAATCGCTGCGCTTACCAGAGGGCGAGGCGGCAGTTGCACCGTTGAGTTCCGAGGACGCCGAACGCATTGAGCAGCTCGAAGCGCGCGTTGCCCAGCTGCTGAAGGAGATGGCCGAGGACGAGCGCGAATCCGTGCCCGAGCGCGAGCGCGAATCCGTGCCCGAGCTCGAGGAAGCCGCGGTTGCCATTCCCGAACGCACGAGGCAGCGCGAGGCGGTGATAGACGCGCTTCGACTCTTTCTGTTCATGCCCAAGGGCAGCTCCTGGCGCTTCCCTATCAACCGTGACGACATGGAAGCGCAACTCGAGGCCTTTGGCGACGACGCGTACAGCACGCAGCTGGCGTTGGACATCCGACGCATTCTCTTAAGGATCGATGCATACGAGGTCAAGGTCGGCCAGCCTTGGACGAGTGTCTCGATAAACGAGGCAAGGCAACAGCTGCAGGATGCCGTGTTGCTTATGCTCGCTCCCGGAACGGACGCCGACTACGCCCTCCTCTTGCAAATTGCAAACTTGAGTGGCGGTGGCGAGATGCTCATCGATGCCGGAGAGGAATTTAAGCGCCAGTTTTACGAGGACGGCGACAAGAAGGCGTGGCCAGAGCTGTACGACCTGGTCATGGCCTTTGAAAACGTCTTCTTCACGGAGAGCTTGTACTTTCGCGCAAGCGACCCGGAGCAGTTTCCGGCCAACGCCTCCGTCGGCCAAGACGGGTGGAAGGGCGGTGGCGACGCGGTCACCTCATTCTCCGCGATCGATGCGTACAATGGCAAGTGGCAAAGCTTGGCCATCTTGCTCGTCCCCGAGGGTGCCGACTACAGCACGATTGAGGCGCGCAAAAAGGGCTCGGAGAATGCACGAGCGCGCATGCTGGAGCAGGCAGAGGCCAAGGAAGCGGCGCGCAAAGCTGCCGAGGAGACGGCGCGCGATTCTGAGATTATTGCGGCGCGCGAGGAGGAGGACGAGGTCATCTACCACGGCATGCGCTGGCTGTGGCAAGATCCGGACAAGACCATGGCGCAGCTCTCGGTGGGCGACTACACCATCGCGGATCAAAAGGGCCACCTGCTCGGGTACAGCGGCGATCTGAAAAGGCGTTTTGAACAGGCGCTCAAGACGATGAAACGATTGGAAACGTACGAGAAAGTGCTCACGTCGCAATCGCCAGAGATGATCAATGGCAAGCCGAGAGAAAAGGACGGCAAACCGGTCCTTATCGAGACGCAGACGATCGAGACCACGGAGTCGATGGATGTACTTGTGCAGGACGAGGCCTTCTTTGTGCGCACAGCAAAGGAGCGCGCCGAGTACCTGAGTGAGCGTCTTAAGCGCGCCATGACGGTTGCGGCGCGCGACGAGCTGTTGCAAGAAGGCGCCACCGTCAACAAGGAGCGCATCGAAGCGTTGGCCGCGCAAAAGCTCAAGGCGGCGCTCGCGCAGAGCGCTCTTGGCCAGCCGTGGGATCCGATTACGACGGTGGAAAGCGACGAGTGGCGGTCCTTTTGCCGCGACGAATTCCACCTGGACAACTGGCGAGTCCGTCGGATGGAGCAGGAGCTCACGGATACGAGCCGCCTCTTTGGTGAAAAGGTGGCCTTCATGCAACCCGGAGGCGACCTTCCGTGGTTTGCGCGCGCCATGCGTCACCGCGTCAAGTTTCTCATGAAACGCAATCTGGACGTCTTCTACGATGAGAAGCAACGAGACGCCCTCTGGGGCACCCCGCAAAATCCAAACGGTGCCTTGCAGAAGGCGTACAAGCAGGTCGCGATCATGCCCAAGCGCAGCGTCGAGAGCGACCCGCCGTGGACGGCTCGGTCGTGGAGGCAGGCGCTCACGGCCTACGTCGACATCAAGTGGAAGCGCCCAAATAGAGACCCAGCGTCGGAACGCTGCTACACGCACATCGACGGGCTCGAGGAGGTGGCCAACGAGGCGTCGGCCAAGGTGCGCGTGAACACGCTGCGCGCAACTCTCGTCAAGGCCAATGAGAGTCTTGAGAAGGCGACCCAGGACGGAGCGGTTATGAAGACGGCCGAGTTGGAAGGCACCATCGCAGCGCTTACAAGGGAGCTCGAGACGCGGGGCGTGGAGCTTCAGAATGCGATCAAAGTGCGGGCAAAAACGAGGGCGCTGCGCAAGCTCACCGTGCCGCTCAACGACAAGGGCACTCTGACAACTCAACGCGACGCTTGGCCAGCGGAGGAGGTGCAGGCGCGCGCCGGGTTGCTGCTCGGGCTGCTCACTCCGGTGATGCTAGAGGCGGCGCCAGGCGAGGCCGCGTGTGCACCGACGGGCGCCCAGGTGCAGACCATCGTGCCAACGCTGCCTATGGCCATGTCCATGGCCTGGCCACTCGTTGCGTCGATGCCAACGGCAGCGGGACCGCCGCCACCGCCCATGGCGCCACCGCCCATGGCGCCACCGCCCATGGCGCCACCGCCCATGACCCCACCGCCCATGATGGGCATCCCGCCGCTGCCGCCGCCCCCGATCGCGCCCCCGCCGCCGCCACCCTTTCCCGGAGGTCTCAGCGTGCCCGTCGACCCAACCTGGGATCCCATGTGGCGAATCCCGATGATCACGATCTACGACGTCGGCGATCCGCTGCCAGACTGGTTTGCAAAGGCCTTTCAAGAGCGCGAGGGCGTTGGAACCATCGCCAAGGCCAAGAGCGTTCCAAAGGCGGCCGGCGGTGGCGCCAACGCTCAGGCCGACATGTTTGCCGAAATTCGGGCCATGAAGGCCGCGGCAGAAGCCAGAAGCAAGAAAGTGCGCGAGGACCCGCGCGAGGCGAGAGAGCGGGAGCAAAAGGCCGCAGAAGAGGCCGCCGCCAAGGGGGGCGCCGGAAAGGAGCTGGTGCGACGGGCCAGCGACGTTCGCAAGGGGTCCCTATTTCGTCGACGCGACCTGAACGCGTCCGAGGGCACGTCGCTCTCGGTGTCCGAATTCCACTTGGGAATGTCCACCACGGGCGCGTCAGCCGGCAGCAGCAGCGGCGCCGGCGCGCACGCCGCCCTGGCCTTGAAGCTGTTTGTGCTCTTCCAGTACGCTTCTCCGGAGACCAACAATCGCTACGTGCAGGAGGCCAGGCGTCGACTGCAGCCCACTCGGCCCACGCTCATCGACGCGCTGGAGGTGGAGGTGCGTACGCGCTTTCACGCGCTTGTGGTGTTGTAAGGGTGTGGGTGTGGGGTTTACGATTTTTTTTAAAACACGCGCGCTACGCGGACGCGCGGCGCAACGACAAGGCGAAGAAGCTGTCCAGGATGTAGCGCAGGCGCCGATCCTCGCGCGGGATGGCGACGTGATTTCTGCCGTCGGGCGGCCAGCCCACCTTCTCCTCCACGGTGTAAACCTGGTAGTTGTGCGCCTCGAGCAGCGCCATCACCTCGCGGTGCCACCTGATCATCGAGCGCGGGAAGGTCTCGACGGTGAGCACGGGCCGGTCGCGCGTGAGCGTGCGGTTGGCGCCGCGCAGCGCTTCCGCCTCGTGGCCTTCGAGGTCGAGGTGCGCGAGCACGAGCGTGCGGTTGGTGACGTTCTTGAAGAGGACGTCGATCGTCGTGATGGGGTAGGAGGCGTTGCCCGCGTTGTCGTGCGCGCGAAACCGCGCAATCTGCAGATGCACCGAGCTCTTGCGGTCGTCGTACTCGGCCGGGTAGTGCCCCGTGGCGCCGTCGAACTCGCCGAGGCCGAGGCGGTGCACGTAGAGGTTGGGCACGTCGCGCCCGCGCCTCGTCACTTCCTCCGCGTTGCGGACAAGCGGCTCGAGCGCGTGCACCTGCAGGTCCAGGCGCCGCAGCGCGTTGACCAGCATCATCGAGGTGGTGCCGTCGTTCGCGCCCGCGTCGAGGACGCAGCCCTGCGTGTTCGGGCGCGGCTTGCGCAGCCCTCCGCGATCGATGATCAGCAGAAGCAGCGCCCAGAGCTGGTACTCCATGTCGTGGCGCTTAGGGGGAGGGGGAAGGTGGTTTGCGCGTGCGCGCCACGGCGCGTGTTATTAGCGGAATAAACACCGCTCGAAATTCAATGGTAAGAACCCACATGGCACATCTGCCCAGCCTGGCATTGCCCCTGCACCGCGTCACCACCGGATGCAGCGCTGGCGACTTGGAGGACGCCCGTGCGAAGTGGTTTGCGGCCACGCAAACCACCCGGGCCACCTCCAAGTCGTGGAAGAAATTCAACGCGCGGGACAAGCGGCGTCTGGTTCATCAGGTCGCGCAGCGCGCGCAGACCGACGAGCACGACTACGTCACACCATACCTCCAGACGGACATTGACGACGTTCTTGCACAACGGCGGTGGTCGGTCGAGCACGTCGTGCCGCGCTCAAGGTGCCGGAGGGCCGAGGGCGATCCTTGGAATTTTGTGGAAGCCGACCGTCGCGAAAACTCGGTGCGGAGCAGCCTGCCACTGAAGCTGTGGCCCGACGAGCCCAACCAGCTCCCGACGTCAAAGTTTCAAACCTTCAGCGGCGAGCGCCACTATGCGCCGCCTCCGGGGCAGCGCGCGCGCCTCGCGCGCAAGTGGCTGTACACGCGCGCGACGTATGGATGCACGCCAATGTCGAGCGCTCAGAAGGCGCACCTGCCAAGGATCATCGCGCTTGCCAAGCACAGTCCGCCAGACACAATCGAGATCAACGTCGCCAAGCAGCTCGAGGTGCTCACGGGCACACGAAACCCGCTCATTCTCGACTCCGAGCCCTCGCGCTGGTACGACAGTCCAGAGTGGCGCGCCTTGGTTGGGTGCGCATCCTACTAAATCTGTTTAATAAAAAAAACACACCCGTTCTCACGGCCCCTCGACGCGCTGCAACACCAGGACCGTCTGTCCAAAGATGGGCACCGTAACGGTGACTGTCACCGTGTTGGTCCCGCGATCAAGGCTGGCGCGTTGGATACTCACGAATCGCCTCGAAAGCGTCCGCTCAAAGTCGGGGTCGAGCACCACGCCGCCGCTGTAGGCCTCGGCGTGGTCGGCCTTGAGCCAGCCGCTGCCGTCGATGGTGCCGCCCACTGGCGCGCCACGGAGCGAGATCTCGGCGTGGCGCGTTCCCAGATTGAGCGCGACGCTCGCGACGACGCCGTACATGCTGCCCCGAAAGTGCTGCACCTCGTCCGCGACGAGTCCCATGCGCGCGAGCAGCCCGCGCACGGCGCCACGCTCGAGCGGTGTCGGCTGTGCGACGAATGCGGGTGCGAGCACCCATGTACCACCGGCCGGAACCGCCAGAGTGAACAGCAGCAGCGAGTTTGTGACGGACTGCATGATGTGCGTGCGTGCGTGTGCGTGCGCGAGTGCGCGCGCGCGCTAACTGTCGCCCGCGCCTCGCGTGGAGTTAGCGCGCGGCGCGCATCGCACCGGATGCTGAGCAACGACGCGCTGGCCGTGATTGGCAGCGTGCGCGATCGCACGCGAGAGCACGTGTCGGTCGCGCTGCCAGACTTGGACGCGCTGACGATTGCTCTGGCGGCCGGTTCGGTGGACGCGGAGGCGTTGCTTGAGTACATGCTCGAGGGCGTCGTGCGCGCGGACGCGCTCGCATGCGCCAGCAACCTGGCGCTCAACGACCACGAGTTTACCATCTTGTACGGCCGAAGCAGCGCTGCCGATCCGCTTGGGGTGCACGCGCGCATCCTTGAGCACGAGGCCAGCCCCGAGGCCAGGTCGCTGCGCACGCAGCTGCAGGACGCATTGGTCACCACGCTCAAGGAGGACGCGCAGGGCAAGCTGTGGCGCCAGAGTCCCACGACGCGGATCGCGGCGTCGGTGGGGCTGTTTCGCACCACCGACGCTCAGGCATGCCTCTCTGCCGTCGTGGGCGGCATGGTGACCACGGACGCGCGACGCGTGGACGACTTGAAGACGCGCATCGAGGACAGTGGCGTGGACGTGATGGTGGTGTGCCAGGCGCTGCGCGCGCTGGCGGCGGCCGTCGTCGGGTAGTGGTAGTAGTCGTAGTAGTCGTCGTCGTGGTAGTGAACGGTAGTCGCTGTTGCTGCCGAGTTCATAACGCGCTCCTTCGATGCACAAGACCATCGGAAGGCGGGTCGCGATGTCGCTGCGCCCCGCCGAGACCTTGGCGGCGCGGCCCACCCTGGAACTGCCCATGGCAACACGGCCCACGGCAACACGGCCTGCGACGACGCGCTCGCTCGCCGCGGTGCTGGCCGCGGGGCAGGCGCGCGAGGCGACCACGGCTGGCTTCTTTGGAAAGGCCGACCACAAGGAAAAGTTTCGCGCGGCGCTCATGAAGCACAAGATGGACAATGCGAAAGCGGCTGCCGGCAAGTTGACCACGGCCGAGATCAAGGAGCTGGAGAAGGAGTTCAAAAAGTACGAAGAGGCCGGATGGAAGGAGATGGCCGACAATGCGGCCACGAAGCACCTCGACTCGTGGAAGGGCCAGATGGCGCGCGT
>Ga0209603_1002790_pt1 | contig 15659 bp, 40 predicted proteins | sample COGITO_mtgs_1206_FD_184812 | JGI IMG/M metagenome (GOLD analysis project Ga0209603, IMG submission 184812) | Pelagic marine microbial communities from North Sea - COGITO_mtgs_120607 (SPAdes) (version 2) | ecosystem: Environmental > Aquatic > Marine > Epipelagic ... | reverse complement strand
AATGCAGTATCTAAAAAATCTCTTATTAATTCAGATGTTTCAAACGATACACTTGGATTACCAGATGTTGGTGTTATTGCTGACTTTCTTAAAGTATATGTAGGATTTGTAGGTACATCTCCAGATACATTAGATTTATTACCAGTCCAGATAAATACTTGTAAAATACCATAAGACATTCCAGCAAAATTAATGCTTTCAAAATGTGGACTTCTTGTGTTTATTGCCATTATCTATTATTTACTGTTGTTTTTATTAATTGCTCTACATCTAATCTATACGCATCTACTAATTCTTTTGGTAAATTCTTAAATGCTTTCTCAAATGGTTTAGTAAAAAACATACTTGCTTTTATACCTTTTTCAAATACACTTCTTGCAATCATAAACTTCAATGATTTCCTACTTATAAATTGACCTTTCTTATTTCTTATTCCTTTTAAACCTTTTCGTACAATCCATTTATCAAATGCTTTTGGAGGAGGCATACCTTTTAAACCCCTTTTACCTCCTTTAGATTTATAGCTAAAAGGAGAATCTTTATTTTCTAAATAATTAGATTTAGTACCTTTTACTCCCTTGTCTTGAAACACTCCGTATTCTTCCATTAAGAAGCTTAATTCAAAACTATTTTTAGAAACATTTATATCATAATCTAAACTGTTATAAAGTTCCTTAGAACTATTCTTTTTGCCTCTTGTTAAATTTGCTCTTGATTGACTAACAACATATTTAGCAAATCTATTTAATTCCTCCCTTACATTGTTTAGCATATCTCAATGTCATTTGGAATCAATACATCAAAAGTTAATGCCCATCCAGCAACCTCATTTTCAAACCTATCATAAAAAGGTTCAAAGTTTGGAGTACCATCTAACTGATATAAATCTTGATGTAAATTACCTCCTCTTAAAACTTGTACTAATTTATTAAGTACTGCTAATTGAGTATTCAATACATCTTGCTCGTTGTTATTACCAACAAATATATCAACTACTTCTTCTTTAGATATATCAACAATATCCATCGCAAGAATAGATAAACTAAAACGTAATACACTATCTTCATTCCCTACATTATTAACAACAAGATGAGATAAAGGAAACATTGTCTGCTTACCTAAATCAATTCTTGTAATATCTCCAGTTGTAACTGTGTTTACATTAACATCAGATAGCAATGCATCTTTTATTGTTTCCGTTACTTGATAAAATCCTTTCATCTAAAATTTACTTTTTATTTGTTGTGCTTCAATCTCCGCTTTCTCTTTTGTAAATGATAACATCGTAAAGCATTGATGTATATTTAATTTAGTGATATTTTCAAATTTTGTAATATCTCCGTTAGAGAGTCCATAAATTGATTGATACCATCCCCATTTTCTATTGAAGTTAGCTGATCTTGATAAATCTCCATCTCCGCTTGATTGTTGGAATAAAGTATCGTATGATTCGCTAATTCTATTCCTAAATTGTAGAAAAAAAAAAGTGAACCAATTGCAGCACCCAAAGGCATATCTTTCATTGCTTCTGGATTCTTCACATTATAATCTTCAATATTATACTTCCCTAATTTACTTGTTTTTATTGGTCTATAAAGAACGCTCATTGCAACGTGCATATTCTGCCATTGACTTGCATTATTATCCAAATCAATATATTCTCCTAAACTCATATCATCTAAATCTGGTATAAATCCAAATTCAGTTTCTCCTATCTTAAACCTTTCAACGTGATCTGGTTTTGACTGCAATAGATCAACTAAAATATCTACTATCGCTCTAACACTACTCATCTTTATTTTGTAGCTATCTGATAAAGGTATTCCGCAGAATATCTCAATCATTTTAGCATCTAAAAAATTACCATCTGGATTGTTTTCAGCTATCTTTAAATACTTTTGATACTGTCCTAATGTAATCTCATTTAATGATGTAGGTACGTTTATTTCAATCTTCATATATATATAATACTATTTAGTTAATGTTTTATGAAAAAGTGCTTACATTTTTCGTATGCAAGTGATAATAAATAAAATTGATGATGATTCTTTGGTTTAGCAATTCTTACTTCCTTACCTTTTAAATGGTGTATATAACATTCAACAGTAGCAATCATCTCCTCATTTCTCATTACCTTATATTATAAGTTCCTTTGTTTGGAGTTTGTAATTGTGATGTAATCGAATAACGTGCTGCATCAATACAATGATTAAAAGAATCAATTGGTTTGTTTATAGTGTTACCTTCTCTATCCTTCATCCAAGTATAAGACTGCAACTCTTTGATGAGGTTCTTGCTTCTGCTTGTAACAAATATTTTATTCTGGTTTATTAAGTTTATACCATACACAATTGAATCTTTACCTTTTGAACAAGGCAATACTTTATGTCCGTATGTTCTTAACTCTGCTATTGATTTTGGCTCTGCTGAATCAGCATACACTATTCCATTTATAGAATGTGTTTTAAATAAATCTGATATATCACTATTAAGTAATTTCTTCTGGTATATAACCTCATCAAATATATAAGCATCATTATACTTATACAAAGCTATTAAAGTACTTGGATCATTACTGTACCCAAAGTCCATTCCATAACACAATAATCTTGCTTCTTCTGGCAGCTTAATCTCTTGCCATTCTTTTATACATACACCTTCTAAAGAACCAATTTGACCAAGTCCGTAAACCTTCCACCAGTTACTCCAGTATTCTGATTCCTTTGCTTTATCTCTTGCTGATTCAATATCCTTTACAATCGTTTCTGGTAATGCCTCGTTGTCTAAATAAGTAAGTGTGATGAAATCTGCATCATCATTTCCAACAACCTCTTTATGCGCCCAAAAATTTGCAGTAGGGTTAAAGTCAATCCATATATCTCCAGAGGTTCTAATTGATAGTTGTGTATATGCTTCAAAAGGTACATTGTTTGCTTCATTCACATACAATACATTTCTTCTTGCTCCTCGTAATTTATCTGGTTGCTCAACTGAAAAGAACTCTATATAAGAGCCATTTGTAAAAGTGTATTTTAATGATGATCTATTCCATTGGTTATCTCTGAACCTATTTGTTTCAATCATTATTTTAAGAAAGTCTTTCATTGCTCCCCTTCTTAAATGTGGTATTGATTCAGATACTACACTTGTTTCTAAATGTGGTGTTCTGATACATCTATCAATAAGTATAGGGAGAATACCAAATGTTTTACCAGCTGATGTCCCCCCTTGAATTACCTTTTTACGCTTTTTAAGAGCATATAATTTTCTTATTGCAGTTGTTGTTTGAAACACTAATCTAAATTAAATAGAGGTTGTTCTGATGTGATTGAGATGTCTTTTGTTTCTTTTGGTTTACCAGCATAATAATTATAAAACATCTGCACAAACTTAAAGTCCCCTTCTTCTACTCCTTTTTCAAGTGCTTTAAATGCTTTTGGTTCTAATGGAGATAATCTCTCAATCATTTTAACCTCATCAGCTTTACTTTTTCTACCAGCAGTCTTATGCCCACCGTTACTTTTTCTTCCATCCATAATTAAAAAAAATTATTATTAATTCTATATCTAATTATATAATAATAAAAACAAGTAATTTTATAACAGTTTGTCATTTAATTGTTCAATCCATCTTCTTAACATTCTTTTATTACAAGTGCAAGGTTCTGAATACTTATGGTAAAAATGCTTTGAATGTAGATTACACATAATCTTAAAATCTTTATTACTCATTGTTGAAGTCATTCTTTCTTTAACTCCGTTCCAGATAATTTTATCTTCTAACATAATATTTATAGTTCTTTGTATTTGTCTGCTAACATTATATAATGGTAATCTGTTTTACTTAATTTTAATTGTAGCAAATCACTTTTAGCTTCTTTTCTTTTGATTCCTATTGGTAGGTTGTCTATTAGTTGTTGTATCTTTTGTATTAGTGTTTTTCTGTGCATAATTAAAACATTGTTAATTGTTGTTGGTGTTGTCTTAATCTTTTCATTGCAGCATTAAAATATTCTTTATCCAATTCGCACGCCGTTAAATCAAATTTTAAATTATGGCAAGCTAAAGCTATTGAGCCACTTCCTAAATGCGTATCAAGTATTTTGTCACCTTCTTTTGCATAATTCATTAAAAGCCATTCGTATAATTTAACTGGTTTTTGTGTTGGGTGTATTCTTGTTTCTCTATTTTGAACGTGCAAATGCTTGTAAAGTTTAGCGGGTTTTTTTACATTAGTCCACGCTTGTTCAACCATAGCAAAACTGAAATCTAAAGCATTTCCCTTTTGCCATATAATAAAATATTCACTTGTAGGTAAATAAAAGTTATTAGACCCCCAAATTATTTGATTTTTAGAAACTCTAAATAATTCATCAAAATATTCTTTAGTAGGTTTTTCATTGTTCCATAATCTCGTTTCATCTCCGTTCTTATTTATTATACTACCACCTTTCTTAAATCTTTCAATCCCATAAGGTGGGTCTACAATAGCAAGGTCAAAGTGATTATCTTCATACCTTGACATTAGTTCCATATTATCTTCGTTTGTTATTACCATAACTCAATGTCGTTTAGTTGTTCTTGTCTTTCATCACATCCACAATCTTCTCCCCATATTTTTTTAACAATCCATTTGATTCCAGTATAGGTTGTAATCAGTTCTATTAAATCTCCTAACTTCATTCTAAAATTTTTTTTGTTAATTTATCTTTTGTTTTTCTATATGTATTGTATAGGGAATGGTATGTGATATTTGTTTTCTTTGATAGTTCTGTTATTGAATATTCGTTCTGTATTAAATCAAACACTTTTTTATCGTACCAATGCAACTCATCTAATTCTTTCTGCAATACTTGATCAGCTGAATCAAAATCAATATACTCTCCAGATTCTATCTCTAAAACTAAATCAAGAGGAACTTTATTATGTTTCTTCTTTTTATTACACATTTGCAAGAATGATGTTTTAAGAGTTAAATATATATAGTAGTAGTTTACTTCATCGCCATAGGATATATCTAAACCCTTTTTAAGCATCTTCCCAATCACAAGATACATATTACTTACAATGTCCTCTGCTTCGTCTTTAGAACAACCGAATTTAAGTGTTGTATTTATCCATTTTTTATGAGATTCAAATACCTTTTCTAACATATAATTATATTTACATAAATATAAGTCATTAATACTAAAAATAAACGGAAAGTTATTCACAAAAAAAAATAAGTGGAAACGAGATATAGCTACCCCAAAACCACATATTTAATTGAATTTATATTCTAATGAATAATTGAATGTATGTGTATGAAGTCATACATAAAGAAATATTAGTAAATATAAAATTGATTATATATATAATGCTTTTTTTATGACAATTTCATCAATATTGAAAGTTATTTTTTTAATTTATAATAGTTCTAAATAATATATTTAATAGCATAAGTGTTCTAATGATGTTCCGCCTTGTATTATTTCACATTTATCTTTATTCTTCCAATTCCAAGATTTTACTCTTAAACTAACCATTTCATATATCTCTTGTCTTTTATGTATCGGTAATTCCTTAATAAGAATACTTAAAGGGTCTTTATTTTCTTTTAAGTGCATTTGCTTAACAAGTTCTTTGTATTCGTTTAAACGCTTCTTTTTAGATTTCTGATACTTTAAACGTTCATTTAGTTTATCTTTAAAGTACATATCATAACAATCTCTAAATAAAGGATATGTTTTGTAGTAAGTATCTACATTTGACATTGCTATAAAAATTGATGATCTATTCTTTTTAATACCTCTTGTTTCAAACCATTCAGCAATTAATCTATCATTCATATAATTAAACTTGTTTAATACCTTGTAGAATAAACATCTTATTATTACTGAATTTGTTTTCCTCGAAGTATCGTTTAAACTCATTCCAGTTATCTTTTCAAAATCAGCTGCTAATTTATCTGCTATTTTTTTATTATATACATTCATATTATTCTATTGTTTTTGCTCCGTTCTCTGTTAATATTCTATCTGATGTTTCTGTTAGTTCTTCTTTGTTTAATGAATAAGCAATACAAACTTCTTGAAGTTTAGTAAAATCATTGAAATCAAATTTATTCAATAACCATTTAACAAACTCTAATTTGTTTGCAACTAACTTATCTCCTAATTCTTTTTCATCTACTTCTTCTATTTTAGCAAAGTAATTGTTTTCAATGTCTATTAGATCAGCCATTGTTTTTCTAACATTGTTCTTTACTCTTTGTCTAAATAAACCAGAAGAATCTGCTTCTTGTAAAAAATGTAAATTAACAAAGCAAGTTATTATTGCTCCACTTATCTGTTCTAATTGTTTTTCTGTGTATGTTCTCATATTTTATTTATTTTATAACATTGATGCGTTAAAGCAATCTCTACTGCAAACACCTTCGCTTTCTATTGATATTCCACATTCTGTACATTCGTATTCTTTATCCTCTAAATAATCTTCTAAATCGTAATCTAATTGGTTCATTGTTTTTCGTTTAACATTTTTATTTTCTCCTTTAATATCTCTGCATCTATCTCCACTTCTAATAAATTCATTTTATGAAGAAGATAAGAATTGTCTGTTAGCTTTGCTAAATCTTTTATCTGTTGTATCGTATCTCTCATTTCTACTTTTCTAAATTTCTATTTATAAAAACTACTGCCCATACTGATGCTACTATTAATAATACTATTGGTAATCCTAATCCCATAACTATAATACTTTTACGTTACCATTACTGTAATGCTCACAGATAACTCCAGTTGATAATCTAACAACCTTGTAAGGTTTTAGGTTCTTGCTCTCTTTTACTTGTTTGATAATTCTTTTAATTGTTTTCATTTGTATTTTGTTTTACATTTACAATTTCTACTTCTCCTATCTCTATACCAATCATTGTATTTATCCTATCTTGAATTGAATCTTGCATTTGGTATTTAGGTAGATAGAATTTTGTACTCAATAATTCATTGTCGATTAAATACTCTACTATTTGTACGGATACATCTCTTGTATCATTATAAGTAATTGTTTTCATCTTGTCTTTGTTTTTATAAAGGGAGGTTTTACCCTCCCGTTGTTTTTACATATTATCTAACTCTAATGATAATTTAGCTGATTCTATTGGGTTCATTTTCATTCCTTGAAAACAAACTACGTAAGCAAATTGCATTTGTTCTTTTGTTAATTTTATTTCTGCTCTTACTATTGTTACTACAAATTCTAAATATTTCATTTTTTTGTCTTTTAATGTAGAGGTTATTTCCTAACTACCCTACAAATATAAAACTTATTTACTTATAAACAAAATTTTTAATAACTTTTTTTCAATTATTTTTATTTATCAATACTGCTTTATCTTCTTCGAGCAGATAACAAGGTTTTAAAACTTTCTTATTTCCCCACATTGTAGTTTCTGGACAATACTTATTTACTGCCTTTGGGAGTTCAATATCATTCAACCAAAACAAGTAGTTTGCCTTTGGGTCATTTACAAAGTATAGAGCAACTTTACCAGTACCGATTAGTTTATCGTACTTAAACTTTTCAAGCATTTTAGTATCATAGTGCTTATTTCTAAACTTCATCTCTACAACACATTCTTTTCCTTTAGGTGTTAATCCCTCTGCATCCCAACTCTCTGAACCCTCTCCAGTCCATTTAAGTTGCCATCCATCAAGATTTAATAATTGTACTATTGTTTGTTCTAACTTATGAATTTTGTTTATCATATATTCTATCAATGTCAGCTATCCACATCTTGTAAATTCTTCCGTTACAAGTGCAAGGTTCTGAATATTTATGGTTATAATAATTTGCGTGTAATGTACATAAGATTTTCCTATACTCTGGAGTTAATCTGTTTGTTACATTTGCCTTAAAATTTTCCCAAATAATTCTATCTTGTTCTGTCATTTCTTTTTGTTTTTAGTTACACTTATTTACATTATTAAAGATTTTAACTCATCAAGATTATTAAATGTTTTTAATTTCTCAAACCCATAAAATCCAGTTTTTGTATTTCTTGCTTTTAATTTAGAGTTTTTAATTAAGCCAGTTGATTGATACTTATTAAGAACATCTACTGTTGCAAGTCCACAAACATAAATATATTCTTTGTACATTATATTTATTATTTCTGGAGAATAACTTTTATTAAATATAATAGGAAATAAACCATAGTTTACAGTTTTTACACCTACCTTTAAACCTATACTTTTTAAATCTGGTTTATGATATTTAAAAGAACTTCCAATTTCCCAATCTACAATTCCATTTATTCCAAACATTTGTTCTAAAGCTAATTCTCCTAAAGTGCCAGTTAAAAATCTTTTATATTGGCTATCATTATCTATTTTGTGATGTGGTTCATTATTTTTAGCTTCAATTAATTTTTTAACAAAATTACTTGCTTTTACATAATTATCTTTAGTTATTTTAATTTTTATGAAATTTTTAGAAAAAGGTGTAATATGTGTTTTATAATTCATTATGTCATTTATTTTTGTTTTGTTTCTTAATATATCTTAATGCTTTAATCATTTTAATAGTTATAAATATATTGCCTATTAATGATAATAATATTATAATACCAACTATTATTATAATTAACTCTTGTATCATATTATAGTTCTTTGTATTTATCTGCTAACATTATGTAATGATAATCAGTTTCACTTAATTTAAGTTTTAACAAATCTTCTTTAACTTCTTTTCTTTTATTACCTATTGGTAATTTATCTACAAGTTGTTGTAACTTCTGTGTTAGTTTCTTTCTATACATAATTTACCAAAGTTCTATATCGTTTAAATCATCTCTACGCTTATCGCAACCACACGATTCATAACCAAGTAATTTAGTTAACTTTTCTACAAGCCATTTGATTCCAGTATAAGTTGTAATCATTTCTATAAAGTTTCCTAGTTTCATAATAAATCATCTTTAAGTTTATTCTTTACCTTGTTGTATGTGTTGTAAAGAGAATAGTAACCTATCTTTGTTTCTCTACTTAATTCAGCTACACTCTTTCCCTTTGCTATCAATTCAAATACTTTCTTGTCATACCAATAAACATCATCTACTGCCCTTAAATAACCATTTAGGAACTCCTCATATTGTTCTTCATATTCCTTTGGGTCTATTTCCTCGAACTGTTTATCTATTTCATCTAAACTTACTTTTGTAATCTTCTTGTTGCTTCTTAAAAAAGAAACATAAATACCTCTTAATTGTTTAAATACATAATAGTAATTTATCTCATTACCATCGTACCAAATATTCTTTCCCTCTTTTTCATACCTAATCAAATAAATGTACATCTCTTGTACTATGTCCTCTGAAATGTTTTTAGGACATCCAAAGGAGTTTACTATGTTAATCCAAGTTTGATGTTTCTTTGCTGCTTGTTCGATTAGGTGCGACATTTTAAAATGGTATCTTTTTATTTATTGGTTGTTTTCTTACAAAACCCTCTAATGGGTCGTATATATCTCCTACCACAAAAGGTAGTGTGTATTTATTTATTTCAAAACTAAAATTGTCAAAAGCATATCCTCTACTTAATTTACACTTTACATCTACTCTACCTTTGTGTGTTGTGCTTTTTTCTAAACTTATTGCAGTTTCACACTTCTTATATAGCGTAGAACCAAGATGACCAGTTGCTTTATCACTTCCATAGTTACTATGAATTACAGTTATAATATGGCAATCGTATTCAACAGATAATCTCATTAATGTTCTTACACATTCGTTTCCACATTTAATATCATTTACTTCACTAACAAGGTCAGCCACACCATCAATAATTACTAAACCATTATTTCCCTCATTCTCTTTTAATATGTACTCTATAAAAGTAAGCATATCTCTATAACCTAACTTTCTTAAAGCGTATTTTTTGTAGCAACCTAAATCAATATCTCCTGCCATACTTTCAATTCTCTTGGCTGCTTGTTGTGTATGCCACAAACCCATTTCTGTATCAAAGTGAATTAAACATCTACCCTCTCTATGTCCTTTTAAATTTCCACCGTATATATTTTGACCGCTTAAATAAACACCTCCTAATAAACTTAAGAAGAATGTTTTACCAGTTTTACTCGGTGCTTGTACAAAACTTATATTTCCATAAGTACCCAAACCAATCGGTACACTCTTTTCCCCTAATCTTGTTTTTATTTTCTTTTCTCCTAAACTTAATGCTACTGGAGGATAATCTAAAACCTCATCCGTAAACACCTCACAGTCCTTTGCTATAAGTTCCATTGCCATATTCTCTATGGTCTTTTCATCTGTTATTTGTTCTGTCATTTAATTTATTTTGTGTCATTAATTTTTGTCTAATATATAAAAAAAAAGGGTAGCTTTTACACTACCCTATAATTTTTAAAATGGTAAGTCGCTTACAACTTCCTCTTGTAACGCTTCTTTTACTTCTTTTTCAGCGTTTACAATACTTCCGTTGTTCCATACTACCTTTCCGTTTCCTACGTAGCATCTTTGCTTTTTAACTTCGTTTTCCTCTTTGGTTTGTGAAATGTAGATTGATGCGTTGTTTCCAAACCTTGTTTCATCATTAACTGACATTGTAAGGTTTAAATAAACTGCTCCATCTTTTCCTGCTACAAATTTTTCCTTTGGTAATTTGTCTACTCTGATACTGTAATTGATAATTGCACTCATAATAATTCTATTTTAATTTAGGTTAATATACTTATTTAATTTACTTTTTAAATGATTCTGATTCATCTTCTCCAAATACTCCAAGTTCATAGAACCCAGTCAATTTAAGAACTGCTCTACTCATTGCTCTTTTCTCTGCCATTTCAGCAACGTACCAAGAATTTGTATTCCCATCTTTGTAACTCTCTCCTTTTAATGCAGAACCAAAGGTTTCTATTATCTTACCGTCTTTTTCAGCACTTGCTTTAAATACTGCAAAGTTAGGTTCGCACTTTATTACTTTATAAAAAACATTTATATGTTCTTTTGCTTGTATCTTGTCAATACCTTGTCTTGTAATAATAACATAGTGTTGGTGCTTAAATACATCATCTTTTGTTAATCCGTACTTCTTGTACAACTCAATTAATTTGTCTTTGTTCATCTTATTTAAAATTTATTTGTTTACTAATTTCTAACTGTGCTTCTAAAAAAGCCACTCTACTCTCTAATGCTTCTATTCTATTATGTAGGTACTGTTCAAAATCTTCTGTCATAATGTTTACTCTTTTAATGTCTTCTCTGTGTGTCATAAGTTATTATTTTTCAAATATATAAAAATTTATTTAATACACAAACTTTATTTATTAATTACATCGTGAAACTTCTCGTAAGTATAACCCTCATATTTAAAAGCTTGTCTAATTGTTTTAATTGTTTTCCCTACACCTATCGCATATCCTAATACATATACTAATATATATTCTATTAATATTATTAATATGTCTTTCATAATTGTTCGTTTATGTTTACGTTTAATCCTAAATAGTTTCTTGTTCCTCTTGCTGGTATCTTAACTTGGTAATTGATTCTTATATCAGTTAAATTACTATCTTCTTTTAAATGATACTCTATTTGTTTTTTTAGCTTTTCCCAAGCTTCTGTATTTATCATAATCTATTCGTAAAATTCTTCTATTATTAATTGATGAAATCCCATCCCTGTTAAAAGGTCAGTCCATAATGTATGTAGTTCATCTAAAGTAACATCTGAATGGTCCATCTCAATAGAGAACTTTTTATTATACTGTTTAATTGATAATATTAATGCTTCATTCATTTCTAATTGTTTTATTGATTCGTTTATCTTCGTAATACTATTATCTTCTCCCACCATTGTTTTATTTTATAAATTAGATTCTTTAAATACATCATAAGGACTTTCTGTGTTAGTAAATGATTTTATATCTATCCAAACACCCCACTTTAAATTAAATATGTATTTTTCGCTTTCTAAATGGTCATAAATAATTCCTATAATTGTAGGAAACTTATCGTTCTTTTGGTCTATTAAATCTTTGTACTGTGGTTTTAATCTGTCTAATAATGTCATAATATTTATTTTAATGGGGGTTTTTACACCCCTTTGTTATTGTTTGATTTATCCGTTGTATTTTAAATACAATTCATTATTAGTTAAATCTTGGTCTAAACAATCATTAGCAAATATAGCATCCTCAATAGCTTTACCTCTTTTGCTATAACCATCCCACCCATTTAGAGATTGTCTATGTAATGGTAATTGTTCTTTTGGTGCTTTAAACCAATCTTGATTTAGTAACCAATCTTGATATGATTTAGGAGTGCTTTTAAATTGTTGTCCTTTGTACTTTCCGAATTTTAGTGTCATAATATTTATTTTTATTTATTTATATATGGGTAAACCTTTTCAACTTTAGGAGTGTACTCATTAGCAAAACCTTTAGTTATATTACCTTTAGTGTTTATTTCAACATCTACAAAAGTTGTAGTCGTTACAACATCAGTTAAATCTCTTACATTAAATATGTTTAATAAAATATGTCCTTTTCTTATGTTATGAACAGATACAGTTTGATTACCATTTAATCTTTCAACCTTTTTAGTTATTCTTTCGATTGTATTTTCTTGTAATGTTGTCATAATATTTTGTCTTTAATTAATTACTATGATACAAATATAAAACAAATATTTTAATTACCAACAATAAATGTTAATTATTTTTAAATAAGTACAAAAAAAAAGGTTACAAATTAATGTAACCCTTTTAAAATAAAGACAAAATTGAGAAAAGTAAAAATCTTAATGACATTCAAATATAGTCATAATAATTGATATATCTATTATAAGTTATCAACCTTATGTTTATAATACTCTATTAATTCTAATAGTTCTATATCTGTAAATTTTTGTATTTGTCTACTCTTAATAAGCAATCTATCTGCTTTATCTTCTCCTAAATGTTTAGCAAATAAATATTGTTCTCCGTATCTGTAAACGTTACAACCCATACATTGAACCTCTACGTTATCTTCATCCCATCGAGTAGAATAATGTTTCCTACTCATAAAATGTCCTGCTTGTAAACTTTTCCAATGGTCTTGTTTACCACAAGTAACACATTCAGAAATATCATCCTTTGCATATCTTCTACGTATATAAATACTAAAGATTGCATCTAACTTTTTAACTATTGTTTTCCTACTTGCTTTCTTTGGCATTAATGTCCTATTCCATTATCTACAACCTCTATTATATGTCTAAACACACTACGTTCTTGTTCTCCAGTAACATCAACACCATTTAATAGTAATCTGTAATAATCTTTTTTTTCAGTTTTTTTTAATTGAATAGAGTTCATAAATCTTATATTTTTATTTATATATATTTTTTAATGTTTTTTAATGTTTTTTATAACTATTTTTATATAATTATTTTATAATTGTTTTTATAAACATCTTTATAAATATATTTTTATATAATTGTAATAATAATAAATTACAAAGTTATATATTTTTTTTTAAAAATAAAAACTATTTTACATATTTATCTACAATCTTTCTTGCAAAACTTCTGAAACCTAATACATCTATGACAATAGCACCTAAAACATACTTGTACCAAGTTGGTAATTGATTGAGGTTTTCGTAAGATACTCTTATATCTTCTGATAGGTTAGTGTAGTTGTTTTCTTTAAAAGCTATTATAAAAGGTGTAATAGTAGCTATGAATACTGGTATTAAAAACAAGTATGTTATAACTTCATCTTTAAATGTATTATTCTTTTGTTGTGCAGTAATTAGATCAATCTGGTTATCACTATCCGTATTAGATAGTATTCTATCAACATTAGCTTTGGTATGTGCTTCCAATACCTTAAACTCTTGTTCTTGTTTTAATTGCTTTAATTTAGCTTTATTCTGTAAAGCATCTTTACCAATACCAATTAAGTTTCCTAATAATTTGAATACAGTTCCCATTTGTGTAAGTTTAGTTATTTACCCTTGTTTTATTAACTAGAGTAATTACTCCCATCGTACTTGTATCTGACCAAAAAATAAAAACAGATTAAGTTCTGAATATTCAAATCCTTTCTCTGGTTCGTGATACTGCCATCCTAACATCATTGCATTAGGCACTAATAAAATTAAGTTTATTTCCATAATCACTTTTAGTTATAACTATTAGTTAATATAATCTTGAATACTATTATTGTAAACATAAGGGTTTACATTGCTTGTGTTTTGTAAACTTAATTATTTACAAAGAACAACTTTTCTATACTTAATACTATTATTAATAACCAACTAAACAACATTAGTAGGTTTGGATATTTAACACAGTCAGTTCTTATTATTGCTCCCATAATAAACATAACCGTATGAAATAATCCTCTTAATAAGTCCAAATTACATTGTTCGCTTTTTCTTTATCATCGTCAACGTGAATGAACGAACTTGCAACACCTATTCTATTAAATCCAACACTTATAAGAGCGTTTAAAACGATATATCTTGTACTACTATCATTTGCCCTTATATCAACTGCAAGACCTCTTAAATGGCTTGAATTAGGTTTACCACCTACTCGAGCATTTTGGTCTGCATTTCTGTATGCAGAATTAATAATAAAAGGTATATTAGCGAACTCTCTTGCTTTATCTAATTTAGCAAGAAAATCTTCATTCATATTATATTCTATCTTTTTAAAGTACTTACTCATTCTTATTTAATTTACTGTATATTTTATTAAACTCGCTTTCTGTAATATTTAGCTTTAAATCAATTCCAGCTACCCATTGATAGATTGGTCTATCATCTTTTATAAGTATTAATACTGGTACTGACTTAATTCTCTTTTGTATTGACTTTGGTTGTTGTTCTAACCAAGCAGTTTTGATTGGTATGCCTTTTAATCTTTTTATCTTTAAACTATTCTTTGCGTTCCACTTTGCGTTTATCTCCAATAAACTAAATTCTTGAGAATAAGATTTTAATGATACAAATAGAAATATTAGAATTAAACACTTTTTCATAACATTACTTTTGGATTATTCTATATAGCTTCTCATCTATCTTATCCAACTTATTACTATTCTCTTGAACTTTCTCTTGTGTATTCATAATAGTTTCCCTTACGAGTTGATCTTTTAAGTCATACTCTGTCCTCGTAACTTGAGGTTCTGGTAATTCCTTTGCTAACTCAATATCCTTTTTTAACGTAAAATACAAACCAACAATAGAAATAGTAAAAGAAACAACCAAAGCTATTGTCTTTAAATCAAGTGTTACCTCTGTATTTTCGCTTATTTTGTTCTGCATTTATTAGAGTTTTAGTGATTCATAACTTAACCCAAAGAATGAATGTACTCCATCTCCCTCGATTTCTACTGCGTAAGATTTCCAACCGTAAGGATGATTTACTTCTCCATCTTCTGATGTGATCTCTGCATCACTCCAAGCAACATCTAAATGCCATTTATCAGATAATACTGGAGCAGTAACTTCTTCTCCATCTTCATCATATTCCCCTTGTTCTAAAACGATGTTACCTAATTGTACAATAGTACTTTTGTGAGTTGGATATTCGTTTCCGTTTTCATCTGTTGCAGTACCTAAAGCATCAATCTTTTCTTGTGCTTGTTCTTTACTGTTAAACTCG
>Ga0209603_1002776_pt1 | contig 15701 bp, 24 predicted proteins | sample COGITO_mtgs_1206_FD_184812 | JGI IMG/M metagenome (GOLD analysis project Ga0209603, IMG submission 184812) | Pelagic marine microbial communities from North Sea - COGITO_mtgs_120607 (SPAdes) (version 2) | ecosystem: Environmental > Aquatic > Marine > Epipelagic ... | reverse complement strand
TATATACAACAGTCATCCGATAGCGGAGAAGTGCCTAATAGCTATATGGTCACCGTGTTTGTCACCGCTTATGTATTATTTATCTTGTGCTCAGTACATTAAGAGTATGTACCTCCTGACTGCCAGTTAAGGGGTGATACAGCTAATCCCTTTAGTAGAAATGATATAGCCTATATACAGTAGCCTAATCACTGGTCAAGTGTATCCTAGTTAGCTTATCTAGTGTCACCGCATCTGTCACCTCAGTCACCTTAGTTAATAACTCACTAAACAACTCCTTAGTTTCGAACTCCTCCAGTACTTGTATATGAGCCTTGTCTATTTGCTCAGATAGCTTACTCCATTCCCAGTTCTGATAGTGTGACTTAATACTCTGGTCAGTATGGCCTAATAATCTATAGCGTATCTCACTAGACACCTCCAGCATTAATGCGTAACTCTCAAACGTCTTTCTAGAAGTCTTCATAGGTAGTAGTAGCTTACTGCATCTCTTACTATATATGTCCCATACATTCTTATGCTTTCTAGAGTCTTCATAGTCATATATGAACAGCTGTAGAGGGTTAGTCCTATCTGGTAACATATTCTTATGAGTCATGTAGATAGAGTTCTGTAGGGCTACTAGGATGGCCTCTGTAGGCTCACAGCTATATAATATAGTCATTGCTTCACCCGTCTTGTGTCTCTTATGTAGTACGTATCTATTAGAGTCCTCAGTCTCATTCTCCCTATTGTGTAGGTGCATAGTAGCTAAGTCACTTGTATACATCCCCCTCATAGTGAACTGGAGTAACCAGAAGGCTAATGCTTGGAAGTCTCTAATGTTATCTACCTTGTCTATAGCTTCTCTAAACATCTCAGGAGTTGCAGTCTTGACTATAGTAGTGCCTACCTTCTGTCTATAGCTTCTGTGATTAACAAAGGCTTCACTAACTAAACCTCTTCTAAATGCTTCATTGACTATAGCTGCTATATGCTTTATATAAGTATTGATACTGGATGGTGATAAGTCCTTAGCCTTCCACTTGTTAACTGCTTGAGATATGTTAGAGTAATTGAAGTGATTAAAGGTGACTGTCTTGAGGTTCATAATGAGCTTAAATGCCCGTACAGCGTTTATATAAGACTGAGTGGTAGCATTAGTCCGAGACTGGCTAAAAACGTCTCTAACGAAGGTTAAAACGTCTTCTGAGTCGTTGTTTCCTGAGTCTAATCTTCTGGTTAATTCTTGCCATGTAAAGACCCCTGCTTCGTATAGTTCCCAGCTGTGATACATATTATCTTTTACCTTGGATAACTTCTCTGCTACTGAAGGGATAGCCCCCTTAATTCTATAGCTTCTAGAATCCCACTTAGAAGGGTGTACCGAAATACCTAAGCCCTTTCTAAAGGCTAACCCCTTGTGTCTCGCCTTAATCTCTAAAGCTCTTCTCCCGTCTTTGTTTATGTGACTCTTTAAGTATATCCCTACGGCCATAATATCGTTTACGGTGACAAATATACTAAATTAATCTACTAGAACCACGTCTCTGAGTCTATCTTGCATTTTAAAGTAGTCATCTCTAGCTGCTACGGCTTCTTTAACATTATTAAACGTACCTAGACACCACTGACACTTATCACCCTTTGTGCCGTGAAAAATTTGCACTGCATATCTTCCGTTGGGGCGCTGTTTGATGTTAGCAGGTAATCCAGAAGCTCTTCTTTTCGTTCTAGAGTGAATAAGATTCTCTCTTGCAGACACTACTTCTAAGTTTTCTACGTTATTATTAAGCTTGTCTTCATCAATATGGTTTACTACACCTGTATTAATATTGCCATCTCTTATATATCCTAGAAATGCTTCTGCTACTAGACTGTGAATATAGATAGTCTTGGTTTTGCCCTCTATACATAGTAATACATGCTTATATCCTTTACTGTTAGTAGCTGCTTTTAGAATTCTCTCCTTTAACTGGCGATTCATCGTATCCAGTCTAGCTAATGATTTAACTCTACCGAAATTTGATACTTCGTATATTCCCTCGTAGCCTTTGACTTCTTTAAATATCTCTGCTTTTATCATAGTGTAAATATAAACTATGTATAAACCTTAGAGAAGCAATAATTATTCACAAGTAGGCGAAATTATCAACCAAGACTTAGGCTTTATAACTGTTAAATAAACAACTCTCTTCTAGCTGAGGGAAATGATGCTCTAGGAGGCTATTTAAGGCTATTTAGAGGCCTTTTAAGCAGGGTTAAGTATACTTCTGGTGTGTATGTATAGGAAGTGTGTATATAAGCCGTTAGAAGTGCTTATTTTGAGTCTTGTGTTTTTAGGTACATATCGACCGCATCTCTAATTAATCTACTAACTGGCTCTTCTTTAGCTTTTGCAATGTCTTCAAGCCGATTTAATTGACTTTCTTTTAAATGTATCTGGAATCTTTTCATGATTGCTAATATACAAAAAAAGCCGCACTTTAAATGCAGCTCTTAAATATATGATGTGTATTTCTACTTATCTAGTGATTTATTTATATGTTTTTCTAAAGTTATCAATTCAGCTTTAGCTTCAGTAAGCATATCGCTGTACATTTCGTGGCTAAAGTCATCGCTACTGTCCAAGCCAGAAATAACTACTTTTATCTCTTCTATTACGTCCTTCTTCCACAATAGATGAGCCTGAGTTAGTTTTATTTTGCTCTGATTGTGAATAACATCGAAGATTTCCTCGGCTATTTTGCGTTGCTGGCTATAAGTATACTCTTTATATGCACTCTGAAAGGTTAGATTCTCAGATACTGCCCTTCTCGGTGATGTTCTAGGGGTAGCGTTGTAGTTACCTCTCTGTCTCTGCTTTCTAAGCCTTCTATTCTCTACAGCTTCAGCCTCTGCTCTAGTCTCTGGTATAGTGTAGCATAAAATAAATACTACTATCATTACTATTGGTGTTAATATCATTTCCATATCTGTAATTATTAAAGCCCTAAAGCTACGTTAAATTGTCCTTGTATTACCCCTACAAATAGAGCCATTAAAATCATTGAACCAACTATTGTGCCAACTGCGTATTGTACTATTTTCATATTATTTATTTTAGTTATTAATTCTATTTCTTAGCTCTTTGCTAACCTCTTTTACGTAAGCCCCTAAAAAATACTCCTTAGTAGCTATAATCTCTTTCAATCTTTCAGTGCTGGTGTTTCTAATGTCAAAATTCATAGTTAAAGTGTTTTTCTGTAGTTAAATAATGATACTGTAATCGCTAAAAGTATAATGGTGTTCATAAGTGTGTCGTTAGTGTGTTGTTTCTACACCACAATAGTATAACATATTTTTGATATATGCAAGATAAATGTACAAAGTGTGTAGGATTATTTCGTAAAAAACCCCCAAACCATTAAGAATGAGGGTCTTGAGTTTAAAATAAATATTTAACTTTTACATAGAAGCAGATTTCCTAGAACGTCCAGATAAAAATTGAGCTTCACTAACCTCAGATTCAACTACATAGGCTTTTAGCGGCCTGTCTTGGTTGCGTTGTATAGAGTTGGTTACTGTGGCCATAGTGTCTTTCGTAGCATTACCACTTCCGATAACATTTAATTCAGGAGACTTGTTAGGAGCTGCTGAAGGAGCTTTAATAGACGGCATAGAAACACCTCCACCCATTTTAGTCTGTTTCTTAACATTGCTCAAAGCAGACGTGATATTAGCTACAATTCCAATAGCACTAGCAGCATATCCAGCAATAATCCAAGGTTGAAGGGTAGCAGCTGACTTGGCGTATCCACTTGCTACATCTACCATCGATTCACCGGCTTTAATTTTAGCTTTAGCCATAGATGTTTTAGCCTGAGCTACGAGCTCTTTGAGGGCTAGTATTTGCTTAACCACGTACAATGCTTTAGCTATTTTACTCTCTTGTCCAGCAGCACCTATAGAGGCGTCCAGAAGTCTATTGATTGAGTCTTTCTTGAAGTTCTCATTATCTATAACTCTCTGAGCTTCAGCAGCTGAATCTATTTCTAGTTGTTCTGCAGTTTTCAACTTAGCTTCTTCTGCTAGGGCTTTCTCCTCAGCTTTAATAGCGTTTGCCTTGTCATCATAAAACCTATTAACTGATTCTATTAATTCTCTTTTTTCTATCTCATTAAGCTGTAGTTCCTCTAACTCTGCTAGGTGTCTTTCTCTAGCTAGTTGATTTTTCTCATCTCTAGTCTTAGCATCAAAGTCATCCGACTTTTTCTTGAGTTTATTCTTAAAGTCTTCTATTGCTTGAAGTCTTTTTACTTCAGGGTCTTCTTCGATAGTACCAGTGCCTTCTACGAATTCCTCTATTTTATTTTTAGCTTTTTTCTTTTCCTCTTTAAGTTTCTTAGCAGCTTCTTTGTCGGCCATTTCCTGTAGGAATCTACCTTGTCTATTGGCTCGCATTATATTAAGCTTATTAGCTTCATCTTGAGCAGCTCCTAGTCTAGTATTCAACTCTAATAGACTATCTTCAGCATCTTTAATATTAGCTTCTACTTTAGCTTTATCTATTGAGTCTCCTAGGATAGGTATTTTAGAGAATATTAATAAAGCTTCATTAGCGAATACACTTATCTTTTCCCCTAGTATACCAAAGTAAACAGAAGCAAACTCTACACCGTTCTTAGTTCTAGCCTCAATATCTCTCCATAAGTCAACGAATGTGAAAGATAATACATCACCAGCATAAGATAGGCCATTTAAAGCGCCTGTAAATAATTGTACAGCACCTCTAGATATTTCGTTTAGAATACCAGTACCATCTTCTAGGCCTAATAAGAAACCTGACCATGCACTAGATAGCCTTCTAATGTCTCCAGTAAGGTTGTCGCCCATCACCTTGGCTTTATTTTCAGCAGCTCCAGCGGCGTTGTTGTAAGCCGTTGTTAGTTTATCTACCTCTAATCTATTCTCAGCCAGAGCAATAAGAGAGCCCTTAGCTCTATCACCTACCAACTCTTTAGCTATTGCTAATTTGTCAGCCGTAGTAGTTGCAGCGCTTAACCTGTCCGCAGTAATCTTTAAAGAATCCTGAAAGCTTTTACCAGTCTTAGTAGCTAGGTCAGCCATTATCCTTCTTAGTTGAGTTCCAGCTAAAGAGCCAGATACACCTCTATCGGCTAATATACTTAGGGCCGCAGAAGATTCTTCTAATGAGGTTTTAGTTACTTTAGCGATTGGAGCTACTAATTTCATAGACTCCTGAAACTTCTCAATGTCCAATGCAGAGCTAGAGAAGGCCTTAGCCATAACATCTGCAACTCTACCAGTTTCTTCAGTATCTAATCCGAATCCGTTTAGAGTATTACCAGCAACCATAGCAGCATTAGCTAAATCTGTACCCGTAGCAGCAGCTAAGTCTAGAGTAGCTTTAGTTACATCTAGTATCGAGCCAGTACTAAATCCTAACTTAGCGAATTCAGTTTGAAGCTCTACCACTTCAGAGGCGGTAAACTTTGTGCTTTTTCCTAATTCTTTTGCATTGTCAGACAGTGCTTTCATTTCCTCAGCAGAAGCTCCAGAGATTGCCTCTAGTCCTGATAAAGACTTAGAGAAGTCCATAGACTCAGTTATAGCACTTCTAAATAGAGCAACCATAGAGCCTAAGGCCACTACTATAGCTCCAACTCCTGAAGTTATTAATGCTGAAGTCATTGCCTTTATACCTCCCGTAGCAGCTCCAGCAGAGCTAGCTATTCCAGAGAATAGGCCTTTTATTTTACTGAGAGCTCCAGAGGTCTTATTGCCCTGTTTCCCTGCAGTATCACCCATCTTATTTAAGACTGAGTTTACATTACTTGTCACCTTTACGTGAACATTTCTTTTTTCTGCCATTATTTCTTTTAGTTAGTTTGTTGTTATTACGTTTTATTAAAAACAACCTACGAGGGCTGCTCTTACTATTAATTTATTGAGTATCTGAGAGAGTAGTCTCTTCCCTGAGCGTAGTCGTTACCATCTATATAGTAGTTACCGCTTCCACCCTGAGTCAAGTACATCACCCCGTATCTTATAGCATCTGGAATGTGACTGAAGTCATGGTTAGGAGCTTCTAAAGAGCCTGTCTTCCACTCGTATCTACTAAACGCTTCTAATACGTCCTTAGAGTTGCTAGGGTCTACTATTATCTCATACGAAGTCATTCTCTGGATACCGTCTAATACACTACCAGCTCCCTTTTTAGAGCCTTTAGCTTTGAAGTTCTTGCGTCTTAGGCCTTCTATAATTTCGGGCCTTGCAGAGTCTAGTATCATGTCATAATCGTAGTAGGGGGCTAGTGCTACCTCTAAGTCATCTTGAGTATATTCACTGCCGAATAATACTAGCTTAACATATAGCTGCATTCTCTCTCTATCTAGGCTAAGCATAAGTCCTGCAGATTCATCACGATACCCTAAATCAATACCTATAATGCTCGGAGTAAATTCTTTGTATTCTCCTGTTTTATATCTCTTAATTATTTGGCCCTTACTAGCTGGTTTCCAAGCTCCTAAGTATACCCACTTATAGACTTCAGGATTATTAGTCTCTACTGCTTTAATATTCTTAATGTACTGAGCTGGAAGGTTAGGATTGTCTGTATAATTAGAGTTGATTATGTAAGCCCCTCTATGGTCTCCGCAGAAAGTATTCTCATTCTCTAAGCCAGCAATAAATTTCTTATAGATAGTGTGATGTTTGCTTCTAGGGTTCAGTGTAATTATTACTCTATAGAACCTATTTTTAGTTCTCATAGTACCTCTGAGGAGTTCTAAAACGTCTTCAAAGTCTTTATCTAAATCTGCAGCCTCTTCTATTAATACAGTACTTAATTCAGTAATTCCCTTCAATGTATCACGGACGTCATTTTGCGAAGTCTTAATCCCTTTAAAAAGTAGCTTAGAACCTGTTAAAGTATTCTCTATAGTGTTGTTAGTAATATCAAAGTAATCTTGAAGCTCCCAATTCTCTATATGCTTTACGTACTCGCTATATATACTATCCTTTACACTAGACTTATTGAATCTGAGTATAAGAATGTTTCTCTTCTCCTTAAACGTCTCTATAAGGGTAGAGATGGAGGTAGCTATAGTCTTTCCAGAACCACGTCCACCAACATTGATAGTTAGTGCCTTGTCTTGGAATAGTGGGCTAAACTTCCGTTCTATATACGTCTTAACTTCTTTACGCTCTTCAGGTAAGTCAGTAATAGAGTCAGAACTCTCGCCTTTGTCCGACAAAATTACTCCTTGAATACCAGTGTCTAAGGGGATAATGTGACCCGTAGGTAGTAGAGTAAGGCCTTTATATCCAATGATTTCCTGTCTTTCTACTGCATCTATTAAGTATTTTTTTATATCAGTCATCTAATAAGGCTTTGAATTTATTAAGGTCTAGCTTCTGCACCTTGCCTTTAGCATCTTTGGTAGTCTTCTTAGGAGTAATAAAGTCTCCTATATTACCCATTACAGATATAACCTCTCTAGTAGTTAGCTCTCCGTTATTGAGTGCCTCTAGAATTTGTCTTAGTGATTCGTTATATATTGCAGCTTGTAGCTTTTCCATTTCACTCATAACCGCCTTGGCTATCTGTCTTTCTTTAATCTTGGTATGCTTAATAGTATTGCCTTTAACAAACTGCCCCTTCTTATTTCTATTTTCCATTATCTTCTAGTTATTATAGTTCTATTGATTTCTACTATATTCATTGTTGAGAGCTCAGCTTTCAGGTAGGTGCTGTAATTAGTATTATCACCCTTAACTCTATATACAACCTTATTACTTTCTAAGTCTTTAAATCCCTCTGCTTTAGCTAGTTTAGCTTTCCTTTTATCTTCCTCTCTTTTTAGCTTTACTCTATTGTTGTACCTAGTCTTAGCTTCTCTCTGTTTCTCTGTCATACATTTTATTTTATAAATCCATTAATTCGTTAATAGCTACTTTTCCTTCCAGTACTACTCCACAGCCTATAGCTTGCTTCTTGAAGTTCTTAGCATAAGCAGCAGCATAAGAGTCACCATCTACACCGCAACCGATTTGCATTCCGAATACTTTGAAGTTTCTACCTACTGACCACTCTACGTAAGCTTGAGTATGGATATGGCCTTGTACTGTGCTCTGCATATCGTTCTTAGCCTTTGTTCGGGCACTGCCACCTTCGCCGTGAACGTACTGAACATCATCAATTACCACTCTTTCTACCCATTTCCACTTAGGAGTTCCTAGAACGTCGTTATAGCTTTTAAGCCATTCTTTAGGTACTTGACTAGAGAACGCTTTCCTTGCTATTATCCTATCATGGTTACCAGTTGTAACGTGAGCCTCTGGAAAGGCCTTGTACCACTGCCTTACTTCATCAATAGCCCTTTTAAGTTCTTCACCCCCGCCATATCCATTAGGGTCGGCTTCATGGTAAGAACTGTAGTGGTTGTCGACAATATCACCGATGAATACTACTGTATCACAGTTGTACTTTTTATAGGTATCCTTACAGTGTTTAAGGTATCCAGGCAAGTTAAATGGAGCGTGAATGTCTCCGATTACTAATACTCTAGAAGTGGCTTTTTTCTTAGAGTTACTTGTTTTCATTTTGTTACGTTTTGATTAGTTAGTTATTGTTTGTTTAAGAAGTCTGTGAAGCCGTCTAAGGCCTCTTGTTCTTCTTTGGTTAGTCCTGCCTCGATTGCTTCTGTTAGAAGCTCTAAGGCCAGCTTTTCCTTCTCTGCTAGTTTCGTTTCTAGACTATCTATTAGTATGCTCATTAGTTTGATTGTTTAATTGAATTACAAAGTCTATTGTAGCCCTCAGGTTGTCAGATAAAGGAGTGCCGAGAAATTCGACTTGCTCCTTCGTTAATCTAACCGCTACTCTTTCCGTGAGTTTCATTATGTGAGTTTATTTAGCTCTGCCTGAAGTTTCTCTAGAGTTTCTAAAGCTTTATCATCATTCTCATCTTCTTGAGATTTAATAAAGTCAGCTTCTAGTTTCTCCTCCATTTTCTCCATCATCTTCTGAAGTTCTAATAACTTCTCAAATGCAGCTGCAGTGTCTAGCTGAGCCTCTTGGGGAGCTTCTACTGGAGTCTCTTCTACTTGAGGAGCTTTATCTGCAAACTCCTTCATAATCCTCTTAGCTCTATCGTGTGTACTTTCGTTATATGTATTACTCATCTTCTTTTTTATAGTTTAGTATTGATTTAATAATTCTCTGCTCGAAGTTTAGGCATTGAGCTACGTAATACTTCTTTACGTCTGTCGGTAGCCCCTCTAGATGGTCTAGTATAGAACCAGTCATAATTAAGGGCTTATCCATTAGACTCAGAGCTGAATGAAGATACCACTACACCATTCTCAAGGCGTTGCTTAGTTGTTCTAGTAATCACTTGGTCTACTGCTTCTACAGTTGTTACTTCTGTTCTTGAACCTGCTCCATAAGAGTCAAATACTTTAGTTCCTGCTTCTGGTGCTTCTGAAGCTAATACGATTGAGAGGTATTCTTGCGTGCCCCCATTTCCGGTAGTTGTTTTAGTTACTAGTCTATAGTCTCCAGATACGTCTTCTGTTACCACGTTATAGCTTTCTACGTCTGCTTCGAATAGGTTAGTATCTCTAGTGTTTACTTTGGTTGGTTGTGTAATTGGCATAATTTAATTTTTTAAGGTTATTATTATTATTGTGATTAGTACTATTACTATTAGGTCTCTTGCTAATTCTTTAAGAGTCTCCATCTTCTTGAGGTTTGTCTTCTTTCTCTACCTCTTCAATAGACTCCTCTAGAGTCACTTGTTTTACTGGGCTAAGGATTCTGTCCTCATTACCATTAGCAGCACTTAAAGCGTCTGCATACGTCTTAAATTGGCTATTTGATAAGCCTCTTACTTTGTACATTTCTTTTTTCATCTCTTTTAATTTTAGTTGTTTTAATTACTTGTATTCTGTTTCGTTTAGTCTTCATTATTGAAGGTTTAATTTGTAGCTCATTGAAGCTGTATCTACTCTAAAAAGGCCTGCAGTAGCTTGCTGTACACCAATTAGGTTTTTTATAAGCCCAGCCTCATTCATCTCATTAAGCATATCTTCATACTTTACTAATTCTAAGTATTTATCCATCTGATGGTCAGGTACATAAGAAGTGAATTGCTCCTTTGTTGGCTTAAACTTGAAGTCTTTTGCTTGCTCAAAACGGTTAGAAGCTGCTGAAAGACCAGTTAGGTCTATATCCGTCATGGTTAAGTACTTAGTGCTTGAGATGTTAGGAAGATTTAAGTCCATACTCGCAACCAACTTATCTGCTACCATTGTGAAAGCAGTTCCTCCTAATAAGAGCTCATCTTCTGTTACGATTACCCCTAGAGTTTTAGCTTGTGCCTTAATGTCTTTTAAAGCTAACTTGTAGCTGTTATGGAGCTTAGTTGCTCTGTCGTAGTTTCTTTGGTCGAATCCTATTTTAATTCTATTTGTCATAATGTTTCTTAGTTTGTGTGAGGGTCTTATTAAAGGCTAACCCTCTGAAGCCTAGCTAATTGGTTAATAATTATTTCTTTCTATTTAATTGCCACTGGTAATGCGTGAAGTAGAAGTTTATAAGTCTCTCTTTAATTCCTTCAGCTTCTAAAGCTTCTCTCTTTATCGGAGGCTTACTTATATCCACCATCTTTCTCACTGTAGAGGCGTTATGCAGGGGTTCAAATCCATTTCTAAACATTCTCTATTTCTTTAATTGTTTTAGATGCGTATTGATATACTGAGATGTACTTCTTCATTTGGGCCTCTGAAAGGTTAAGCTTAAATAGCTCATTGATAGATAGCATTGGCTTAGTAGTGTCTACTAGTTTGATTACATTCTCCATTAGAAGCAGATTGTTTCGTTATATCCTGTATTCATCCAAGTAGTGTAAACAACATTGATGTAGTAGGTTTTACCATTCTTAGTAGCTTCTAATACGTAAATTGGGTTACCAGCGCAGTCTTCATCTATTCCGAAGTTCTTGGCGATATAACATGATGATGGTTTGTGGTAGGAATTAAGACACCCGTCTGAGAAGAGACCGTCTTTTTTAGAGCAGCTGCTTAAGAATACAGCTGTAGTTAGTAGTAATACTGTTAGTACGTTTTTCATAGTGTTTGCTTTTAGGTTTTACCCTTGTTATTTTACTCTCTTTGATACCTTACGTATCTATTTTTATTAAAAACACCGTAATTGCAGTATTTGGCCTACTATAGAAAGAAAGTTGTTAACATTTTATCAGTATAATATATATTTATAGTGTGTAGATTATAGGCATAAAAAAAGCCCCACCTAAGTAGAGCTTATTTATTCGTAACAACGTAAATAACGGAAAAGAAGAGGTAATCAGCCTCGCCCCTTATCCTAATCAACTAACAGATTAGTGAACAACTAAGCCAGCCATCACAGCCGCAACCTAGCTCTTCATACTAGAAACAATATTTTAATACCATTTTAAAACCTTTAACCCAAAAAGCCCTATATCTCTACAGGGCTAATCTTTGAGGAGAACTACCTCCTGAGTTGCTTATGAAGCAATATATCTTTACATAGGCCTAGTAGTTGCTATGAACATCGCTATTTCCATAGGTCTTTGAGCTAGTTCGCTTATAAGGTCATGAGATAGAATAGGGTTATCAACAGTGTCATTTTGGTACAGTGCAAAATCTACTGTAAAATCTTCTATAGAAGAGCCTGAATGTAAGTAGAAGTATCCTGAGCACCCAGACTTATCCCCTTCATAACCATAGCACGAATAGCCCCCTGAACTAACTCTCAATTCATAGTTATAATCTAAAATAGTTCTAGTCCAATCCTGCTCAAGTTTTAGCATTTTTTGCTTTGTAGTAGTTGTCTTCATTTTGTTTCTTTTATTTAGTTTAAAATTAATTTATTTAGTATTATTTATTTTCTTTAGTTCTTCGGAGTTATCAACCTTAATTATTATCTGAGATTCTGTAGTAGTTAATCTGTAAGGCCATTGATAGAGCATCTAACTCTGCTATCCAGTGAGCTTTACTCTTATTAGCTACCTTAAAGATAAAGTGGTTTTTTCTCTTAGTTCTTAGCATTGAGGCGAAAGCGTTTAGATTGCTTATGGCACTGGCTAACATCTGCTCGTCTGTTAAATTTGTGTAGTTCATAGTTTTGATTATTAGTGTTTAAATGATATTTTAATAGTGTCTATTTGTACTCCTGTAAAATTCTTGTGAAAAGCTTTGCTACCCTTACCGAATGATACTCCTCTAGTGAGGACAAAGTCTGGCGCTGGCCTAGAAGATATTCTATCCACGTACATCATGCCTTCGTTGTATTCGTTCCATTTTCTTGCGAATCCAGCTGCATACTCGTAAAACATTTCTACCTCTACATCTTCTCTTTTTTCTACTATAGCTAATAGTTCCTTTCTGGCTTCAGGAGTGTAGTAAGATACTTCTCCTTCCATGTTAACGATTTCGTAGTAATCCCACTTACTAGGTAGAGCTAGGTTGTCTGTATTACCTTTTTTCGATACGGTGTAATTTACTTCTGCTTTCATATTATATTTATTGATAATTGTGTGCCATTATTGGTAGTTTGTACTATGTCTTCTTTCTTATTAATCTTCTCAAGTTTCCTTATTAGAGGGTTTAGCCACTCTGACTTAACGTGCTCTAGATGCTCTATTAAAGCCATCGGAGGAACTATCTTACTGTTTTTCAATCCTTTAACGTGAATATTCTTAAGCCTGTCGTCGCGGAATGCTTTTCTATTTACATTGAAATAGGTCTTAAGGAATGTTTCTAATTTCTCTCCCTCTCCCTCTAGTAGTCTCAAGTCGTTTTTAGATATGCTGCCTTCTGTAATCATGTCTCTTATAGCAGAGCCTAAAGCCATAGAAGTGTTTATGTACGATAAGCAGTCTATTATTTCCTTCAGCTTACCCGTTCTAAATTCTCTCTCTGTTAAAAAGGGAGAAATGTCTATACCTAATTCAGAAGCCTTTCTTATGTGAGTAGCTAAAGCCTCTATTTGTACATAATCTGACTCTTTGTATATAACTGTATTAGTGTTAGAAATCGACTCTAAGTTTATGCCTAAATGATAGGTGTGGTTAGTAGTGAAGCCACTAGGAGCGGATATAGTGTAGGCTCTAGACTTATCTATGTCCTCATACTGCTTAGCCTTACAAACGTGCTTAATAACCTCTAAATCGTATCTTAAATTGATTTTAATGCCATCTATAGTGTCTAAGAAGCCTTTAGGTTCTACTATCATGCCAAACGAAGTAAGCATCTCTACCCATGTGGATTCACTGTTATATTCAGCATTTTGGTAAGTCTTATTTAGCTTTTGTAAGTAGTCTAATTCATCTATTGAGATTTCTTTAAACATATCTATAATCGCTTCTTGACCTAACCAGTAGTCAGACGTATAGTTTTGTAATCCTGCAAACTTTCCAATGCAATATACTTTTACTACTTTTTGCTTTCTTGGTCTTGCAGAGAATTGCTTAACGTCTACAGGGTGTGGCATTAACCTAGTTTTTCTCTCATAGTCAGAACGTCCTATACAGTATAAGAATAGCTCCCTATTACATACTAAGTCTACCCCACTATCTAAAGCTGAGGTACACAATACGAAGTCTACGTCATTAAATACGCCTCTCCTTAGAGTGTCATAACTGTTATTATGGATGTAATCTTCATTTTCTAGCCTATAAGCCTCCTCAGAGTCTGCAGAGTAGTATGTAGCGACACTGTGACCCATTTGCTTTAATTGCCCAGCCATTTTAGTTATCACCTTTATATCGTTCACTCTTATCACCTTAGTACATTTCCCTTTATTATGCTCAGCTATCTTTAATATTATACTAGCATCGTTATCATCAGAGGAGTAGTATTTTACAATTCTCTTAAGCTTTGAAGGGACTCTTTTCTCCATGTAGACTACATCACAGTCAAGGGCTTGAGGTAGCATATAGGGTGTGCCTGTTAAATAAATCTTAGTAGCTTTAGACGTGATTATCTTAGTATTAACTACACCTCTAATGTTAGCTTGCTGGATTAACGTCTGTGGCTCATCACAAAATAAGTACTCAGTAGTGTTAGTCTTATTAGAGTTTGAGAATGTATTGTAGACGGTGAAGTAAGCGTTATCTCTTAAAGCGTTAGCCATTTCAAAATACTTACCATGTCCGAAGTCTACCTCACTATCTGAGCCCTCCTTAGACTTCACAATAGCCTGAAGAGGAACAACTATTCCAGTCTCCTTTCCTTTTGCAATTAAAGTCTTAGCAATATTAACAGAGGCTGTAGTCTTTCCAGCTCCACATTCAGCTACAAAAAGTATGTCTCTACCGTCCTCTTTAGCCTGCTCAATTCTAGAAAGCATTTCAGATTCTACCTCAGTTAGGTAGTCACTATAATAAATAGTGTTTTCAGGAGTACTCATTATATAGCTAAAGTAAAAAGAGTCAATACTGCATCTATATAGTCTATATGTATAATTATTTGTACTGGTATAGAGGTAGCTAGAAAGGTGAATAGAAAGTTAGATGTAAAATCCTTAATTGCTCTCTTGTTTGTGTTGTTTAGTGTTCTCATTCCGACTGTATTTAATTAAAAAGACCTCTAATTTCACTGTCTGTGGTCGGAACACATCGAGTTAGTTAAAGGTCTCTAATATTTGTTTTAAATCTTTTATTCAGCTTCCGACGCTGCACTCTAGATTGTGGTTTTACTCTTTTTGTTCAAAACAACTTTATACTAGCATTTTTTAAGCAATGCAATAGGCAGTTCTTTTATTAAAAACTACTTCTATATAGCTATGACGTCCTACTTTAGCTAATTGTTAATAACTTTAATATAAATAGTGTACTTAGGTTGATATTATTAGGCCTAAATAATTATATGGTTGATAACTTTAACTTAGAAGTGTACATAAGAGATACTGCTTGGGAGTGAAAAGTGATAAGCGGGATTAAAACAAAGTAGCAAAAAGTACGTCAAATGAGCACACAACCCTAAAGAGAATACTGTCATATGGTGTATTTTAGTATAATATACTTAAGAATGATAACCCCCGAAACTACAAAAGGGACAAGGCCACGTAAGCGAAAGCGTCCTGAATAACTTCACTAAACCTCTCTTTACTATATAGGGTAAGACAATACTTAATAGCATATTATTAGCCAGTGAGTCAGTTTCTTTATTCTTTAGCCCCTTATAAGATACAGCCCATTAATGATAACGTCAAAACCATTATTCAAAGAGCATTAGAGGTAGCCTGAGAAGAATAGCCTAAGATATAGAGCGAAGCGAGAAAGATACTAAGAAGAGTCCCGAGCGACTATAGAGATAGACTACTTACATAGGTAGAGAGACAGCTAAAACCTCATAGTAGCCAAAATAGAGATAGCCGAAACCAGATACAGATAGAGAGTAAAATTAGAGTAATAGCTAAAAAGACGTCTTCAATCCATCACCCTCATCACAACCCCTCATATCCTCCATTGGTTAACCAGTTTAGAATCCCGTGTCAAGTAGACTTTACATTTGCTTAATCCTTATGAGTGGCAGTATCTTACTTGTATATACAACAGTCATCCGATAGCGGAGAAGTGCCTAATAGCTATATGGTCACCGTGTTTGTCACCGCTTATGTATTATTTATCTTGTGCTCAGTACATTAAGAGTATGTACCTCCTGACTGCCAGT
>Ga0209603_1002773_pt1 | contig 15712 bp, 12 predicted proteins | sample COGITO_mtgs_1206_FD_184812 | JGI IMG/M metagenome (GOLD analysis project Ga0209603, IMG submission 184812) | Pelagic marine microbial communities from North Sea - COGITO_mtgs_120607 (SPAdes) (version 2) | ecosystem: Environmental > Aquatic > Marine > Epipelagic ... | reverse complement strand
GGACAATTCTCTCTCGGATGGTAGAGAAGAAGACTTAATAAAATTAGTAGTCCAACTGAGGAGTAATGCTAAAACAAATAATGACTGGGGAACTAGCGATTTAATACGCAATGAACTGAATAAGTTAGGGGTGACAATCAAAGATTCTAAAAGCGGTACTGAATGGACGAAATAAAAAAAGTATTTTTATTTTTAATTACATCTCTTGTTTTTGCATGTTCTGAGACTCCAAAAGAAAAAATAGAGAATATTGTCACACCTAAATATATTTTAGTTAAGACACCTAAGGTTAATGTGGATTCAGTTTTTTCTTTTGTGAAAAAGCAAGTCGATTTTGGACCTAGAACTCCAAATAGTATAGCCCATGCAAAATGTGCAGATTGGTTGGTTGCAAAATTAAATAATTATGGATTTTTAGTTAAAGAGCAAACTGGAACTCAATTGGCACACGATGGAGTAAATTTAAATTATCGTAATATTATAGCAAGGTCAGACTTGAGATCAGCAAAAAGAGTTCTACTAACAACGCATTGGGATACTAGGCCATGGGCCGATCAAGATAATCAAAATCAAGAAGAAGCCATTGATGGAGCTAACGACGGAGGAAGTGGTATTGCTGTAATACTAGAGGTCGCTCGTCTCTTTAAAGAGCAGATGCCAAATGTAGGAGTTGATATTGTTCTTTTTGACATAGAGGACTATGGTAAAACAACAGAGTCTTTTTGTTACGGGTCCCAAATTTGGGCAAAAGAAACACTGTTAGACTCTTTAAAGCCTATTTATGGAATAAATTTAGATATGGTTGGTGATGCAAATGCTGTATTCTTATATGAAGGTTATTCATTTGAATACGCTCGTCCAATTTTAGACAAGGTATGGACTGTTGCAAAACAGAGTGGTCACGGGCGTTTTTTTAGATCTATTCAAGATGGAATGATTACAGACGATCATTATTATGTAAATCAGGCTGGAATTCCTTGTATTGATATCATTCATCGTGACCCCCAAACAGGAGGTTTTGCGCATTCCTGGCATACGCACAATGATAATATTCAGAATATTTCAAAAAACACTCTAAAAGCAGTTTCAGAAGTGATAATTCAAACTGTTTATCGAGAAAAGTAAATATTTTACTTGCCCCGTTAAATTAGGACTCAATTAAAGTTGACTCTATGATTGATTAAAACAAGGTAATAAGGATTTATGTGTATTATTATTTTTATTGGAACGAATTAATAAGCCGGTAAATCAAATAATTATCCTCTATGTAGTGCAAATAAAAATAGGCAAAGAGTTAAGCTGTTTAAATTTTAAAGAAGGAATTGTCTGACCTTATTTTTTAACTCAATAGATTATGAAAAAAATATTCGCTTTTTTAGTTGCTTTTACCTTTGTTTTAGCAGCATGTCGAAAAGCTCCAAAAACCCCTTTTAAATGTGATTTTGTAAAAATTGAGGAAGATAATTTTACTATTGTTAATAATGATGATTCCCCTAAAAGACCTTTTAATGTTTTTTGCAAAAAGGTGGATGTTTTTGGTGTGTACATTTACGCTACAGAAAATGTTTCGGAGATAGACCTATTACATACTGCTAATGTAATGGCTCAATACCTTGATAACGACGAGGACAGTGTTGTTGATAATCAATTAGTTTTAGATAGGATGTTAGCGAACCAATCCTCGATGGTTCTTTTTGGTAAGGAAAATTCAAGTAAGAAAAGAAAGTTTTTACGTGGTCAAAATGAGTTAGAAGGATCATTTATTTTTCAGGATTTGTACGGAAGCGAAATTCATCCAAATTGGAGTTTTAATTCGCCTTTTGACGCAACTTTGGAGGAGGTTTTACATTTAATTACGCATAGTGGATTTTCACAGGTGTATCCTTCAGTTTTTGGCGAAGAAAAAGGTTCTGATATTGCTAATGCTATGGATAAGGCTAGAGGAGGACAGTTTGAAGATGTGCCATCAAGTTATCCCTCCAATACATGGTATACTTATGATGATAAAACGTGTGAGTATACTTGTCAAGTTACGGAGTATTTTTATTGGTCGTTAACTTCTCTATTGGGTGCGCAAGATTTTCAAGGTAGGTATGATGAGATTGGTCACGAGTGGAAAGCAAATACACCATCTTTAGTAAAGTCGATGGATTTAACGGTATTTAATATATTAACTGACCCTACTTATAAACTACCATCTGTCTTACCTGATGGCAGTTACAGAAGGTAGGTTTGGATTGTAATAAACTTAACAATAAACACATTTTCATCCTGGAGAATTTTTATAACTGTTATTAAATTTCTAAACATATTTTTTATGTGTGATTGTAAAAGATAGTAGGTTTCTTTTTCTCGCTCATGTAAACTAGGTTTTACCCTTGTTTAACGTGTGAACGATATTTTTTACCGTTGTTATTAACGGTTTGGAACAATGTAAAATATACGAGCTCAAATGAAATCGTATTTATTTTATTTCTTTTGTTGACGTTTTACTTTATTTTTTGATACTTTTTCGGCAAGATCTACAATAGCAAGACTATATCCATGCTATCAGTTTTTTGTGCGTTATTAGAGAATATATCTCTGTTATATATTGCTCTGGCGCATCTTGTTTCTAAAGTGTTTTTCCTTATAATTCTGGAAAGAGTCCTTTTAAATTATTTTGCTCAAAACTTGAAGGTTATTTTTTAAGGATTCTGAGTATTTTGTGAAACAATAATAACAGGGGTAAGTCAACTATGCAGTGCTCCATCAATGCGCAGTGCTGTTGTGAGCGCTTCAATATCTGCATAGTTTTTGCAAACAATTTCCGTTGTGTTTTAATAGTTAGGGAATTATCATCTGTTCCATGCATTCACAAAAATCTATGGTTCAATCCTTTATTTAAATCGGCAACTTCAAAGCTGGTAAAGTTAAAATAACTAATCTCCATCGAGAGTTTCGTCGCACCATTTACCATGACTTTAGTAGAGACAAACGGAGCATCTAAGATAATCCTTGTTGGAGTGCATTCACTTATTCTATTTTAATAATAAAGCAAGCAACGCAAGAATGTTAGGTGGGTTTGTCATAATTGACTCTATGCTAGATAGATTAATATTTGTATTCGACAAAACTAAAAAGCCTTAATACTTTAATTCAAATTGTTAGCCATTTGTTGAAAGAAGAATTATTAAATATTGGAAGTATTAAGTAATTTGCATGAGACTCATTTTAGAGTTTTAAATCACGAAAAAAACAACAAAAAATGGCTAAGGATAAGCTTTTTCTAATAGATGCATTTGCAATTATTTTCCGATCGTATTTTGGATTCGGAAACAACCAAAGATATAATTCTCAAGGAATCAATACCTCTGTTACTTTAGGAGTAGCCAATACTATATTGGAAGTTTTGAATAAGCATAAGCCTTCGCACATTGCTGTTGTTTTTGACGCACCGGGAAAACGTTTAGACATGATATGTATCCTGATTATAAAGCGCATAGAAATGAAACTCCAGAAGACATAAGAATTTCTATTCCTTATGTTAAAAGGTTAATTGAATCCTTCAATATTCCAATTATTGAAAAAGTTGGTTATGAGGCTGATGATATTATTGGTACGATAGCAAAATTTGCCGAAAAGGAAGATTTTGAAACGTATATGATGACTCCAGATAAGGATTTTGCTCAATTAGTTTCCGAGAATATATTCATGTACCGTCCAGGAAGAAGTGGCAATCCTGCTGAAGTTTGGGGTGTTCCTGAAGTTCAAACTAAATTCGAAGTTGAACGTCCTGAACAAGTAATCGATATTTTGGGTATGTGGGGTGATTCAGCAGATAATATTCCAGGAATCCCTGGTATTGGGGAGAAAACTTCAAAAAAGTTAATTAAAGCCTACGGTTCTTTAGAAGGATTGCTGGAGAATACTGACGATCTAAAAGGAAAACAAAAAGAGAATGTAATCAATTTTGCAGAACAAGGGAAACTATCTAAGCTTTTGGCTACAATTGATTTAAATGTTCCCATTGAGATTGACTTCGATTTGATGTTAATTGATAACTGGAATGAGGATGCTCTATTGAGTATTTTTTCAGAAATGGAATTTAGGACTCTTGCAAGGAGAGTCTTAGGAGTTGATATCTCAAATACTGCTCAAACTTCTCCAGTTCCGATTCAACGTAAACCTGACAATTCTCAAGCATCTGTTACTTCAAAACCTTTGCATTCTAATGGACAATTAGATTTATTTGCGACCCCTAATGTTGGTGTTGATTTAGATGAAAATTTAATTAAAGGAGAAATAAAAACAATTGATGATGTGAAACCAAATTATATTTTGGTGGAATCTGATGAAGAAATAAATACTTTAATTGAAAAGCTAGATAAACTCGATAGTTTTTGTTTTGATACAGAAACAACAGGTTTAGATACCATGATTGCTGAAGTTGTTGGCTTAGCATTTTCATGGAAATCTGGAGAAGGTTATTATGTCTTTATAAATGAAGGAGATGAGCAACGTGTACTTGATCTTTTTAAACCTTTATTCAGCAATGAAAGTACAACTAAAATTGGACAGAATTTAAAGTATGATATCAATGTATTAGTAAAGTACGGAGTCTCTGTAAAAGGTAAGTTATTCGATACTATGATGGCACATTATCTACTTCAACCAGATTTAAAACACAACATGGATTTCCTTGCGGAAACGTATTTAAATTATCGTCCTGTTTCAATTGAAACCTTAATTGGAAAAAAAGGGAAGAATCAAAAAACTATGCGAGAGGTTGAAAAGGCTGAGTTGGTAAAGTATGCTGTTGAAGACGCTGATATCACATGGCAACTAATGGAAAAGTTTAGTCTGTTACTTGATCAAAAAGAAGTTCGTGAATTGTTTGAAAATATTGAAATGCCATTGATTCACGTTTTATCAAAAATGGAAAACAACGGAGTAGCTTTGAATGCAGAAACTTTAAAAGAGTTCTCTATAGAGTTAGAGGCAGAAATTGACAAACTAGAGAAATCGGTTATTGAAAAGGCTGGTGAAGAATTTAATGTTTCTTCACCGAAGCAATTAGGAATCGTTCTTTTTGAAAATATGAAGATTGACGAAAAGGCGAAAAAAACAAAAACTGGTCAATATTCAACATCAGAAGAAACGCTTCAGAAATTGGCAGGAAAACATCCAATAATTGACGATGTTTTAGAATACCGTCAACTTAAGAAATTAAAATCTACTTATGTTGATGCATTACCTGAATTAGTTAATAAGGCAACAGGAAAGATTCATACTACCTATAGTCAGGCTGTTGCAGCTACAGGTAGACTTTCTTCTGTAAATCCTAACCTACAAAATATCCCTGTTAAAACAGAAAAAGGTAGAAAGGTTCGTGCCGCATTTGTTCCAAGCAAGGGAAATGAGTTGTATGCAGCTGATTACTCGCAAGTTGAATTACGTTTGATGGCTGAGATGAGTCAAGATCAAAATATGGTTGAGGCGTTTCAAGAAGGACATGATATTCATTCGGCTACAGCGGCAAAAGTATTTGATGTGCCAATGGAAGAGGTAGACCGAGAAATGAGAGGAAAAGCCAAAATGGTTAATTTTGGAATTATTTATGGAATATCTGCTTTTGGTTTAAGTCAACGGTTAAATATCAAACGTAAAGAAGCAAAGGAACTAATAGATGGTTATTTTACCAATTACCCAGGAATTAAGCAGTTTATGGAGGATAGTGTTGACGGAGCTAAAGAAAATGGATACGTGCAAACAATTTTAAAGCGTAAACGCTTTTTAAAAGATATTAATTCAAAAAACGCAGTTGTACGTGGATATGCTGAAAGAAATGCTATAAATGCACCTATTCAAGGTTCAGCAGCTGATATTATTAAAGTCGCAATGATTAATATCCATAAAGAAATGGAAGATCAGGGGCTACAGTCTAAAATGATTCTTCAAGTACACGATGAATTGGTTTTTGATGTTGTTCCTTCTGAAAAAGAAATAATCGCTAAGTTGGCAAAAGAGAAAATGGAAAACGCAGTGAAAACTACCGTTCGATTAGATGTAGAAGGCTCTTTTGGGAAAACATGGTTAGAGGCTCATTAATAAAAAGCTTGGTTTAGCTTTATTCGCATCGCTAAACCAAGCTTTTTATTAATGAGTCACTTGTAGTTTAAACCCTGTACCGTGAACGTTTATTATTTCAATTCGTTCGTCTGCTTTTAAATATTTTCTCAATTTGGTAATGAAAACATCCATGCTTCTTCCCTTAAAATAATCATTTTCTCCCCAAATTATTTTTAAAGTAAGCTCCCTTGTGAGTAACTGATTTTTATTTAGACATAGTAATCGTAAAATTTCAGCTTCTTTTTTTGTGAGATGCTTATTTTCGTTGCCAATAATTAATTCTTGATTTTTAAAATGGAAAGAATATTTGCCAATTTCAAAAACACCTTTTTCATCATTATTGTTTGTTTCACCTGAAAAATATCTTTTTAATAAAGCTTTTATTCTAAGTGTTAAGAGCTCCATATTGAAAGGTTTTGTAATATAATCATCAGCACCGATTTTAAAACCTTGTACTTTGTCAGGGTCAAGTGACTTAGCTGTTAAGAAAATGATTGGGGTAGATTCGTTTACTGCTTTTATTTCTTTACCTAATTGGAATCCATCTTTTTTAGGCAGCATTACATCTAGTACGCAAAGATCAAAATTACCTTTGCAAAAAGCTTCAAATCCAGCTTCTCCATCTTTTGCCCAAGTAACGTTAAAACCAATAATTTCAAGATTATCTTTTGTTACAAAACCAAGATTTTCATCATCTTCAACTAAAAGTATATGTGCTTTTACATTCATGTTTCTTGATTTAAGGGAATTGTGATTTTAAAAGTTGAACCTATATTCTTTTCACTTTTAACAACGATAGTTCCTTTGTGCATTTTTATAATTTGCTCAACGTAACTAAGTCCGATACCAAAACCTTTTACGTTATGGATATTTCCGGTAGGTGCGCGGTAAAACTTCTTAAATATATTTTTCACTTCATCTTTATCCATTCCAATTCCGTTATCTATGATCAAGACTGATAAGTTATATTTTGAAGAAGTTACTTTAAATTCTATCCTGGGAGGTTTATCTCCTGAGTATTTAATCGCGTTGTCAATAAGGTTTGAGATTACGTTTATAAAGTGATGAGCGTCAAGTTTAATTTGTAGTGGATTACCATTAACGGATAAAGAACCTTTTTTTTCGTTAAGAATTAAATCAAAAGGTTGAAAAGCATTTTTAATTAATTGGACGATTTCTATCGATTGATAGTTTAGTGCAAAATTTCGTTCTTCAAAAAAGGCTAATTGCAATACTCTTTCAACTTGTTTTTTTAAACGTTCATTTTCTTGAACGATAATTTGAGTATATTGTTTTAATCTTTCTGGTTGATTTATAATATCCGGTTGATTTATAACATTACTCGAAAGAGAAATCGTAGAAATAGGTGTTTTAAGTTCGTGTGTCATGTTGTTAATGAAATCGGTTTTCATTTCTCCGATTTTCTTTTGACGCAAAAACATTAAAACAACGTAAATAAAGAAGCCAACAATACCCATTATTACTATACCGGATGCAACTCCGATGCTTAAATAGTTTTCTAATGTGTTCTTTTTTGAGAAAATAACTCCGAAGTTGTAACTAGTGATATCCCAGTCAACACCGTATTCGTTTGCTGCTACGTAATTCTCACTACTTGAACCAGAATTTGAATAAATTACACTGTCTGTAAAGCAATCATAAATAGCAATCTTGTAAGGAGAGTTGAGCTCTAGTACGTTAAATTCTATTTGTAATAAGGAATCAATATGAGAAGGGTTTACGATATCTTGGACTTCAACAACATAGGACTCATCACTTAGTTGTTTGACAAGGTGTACTTTATCAATTGTGGAATGATGGATTAACTTGAGTTTATACCCCGCATTTAGTAACCCGATTTTTACTTTATGATTAAATTGTTTGTTCTCAAGTGCTATTAAGTTTTTCGCCCAAAAAAATTGAACAACAAATAACAATAAGATGGAGAAGACTCCATTTATAATAATTATCTGTAATGTGCGATTTTTCATTAAGATTTAAATTACTAAATTTTTCTGCAACCTTTAGATATTCTAAATTAGTAGTGTAATTAATAAGACAATTAATTTTTTAGAAATTCACCAATGCGAGATTTGTTAAAGGTTTTTTTATTTGTTTGCTATTTAAGTTCTCCAGCTCAAATAGCAATTAAGTATGTAAATAATATAAATGCTCAAACTGCTCGAGAACATTTAGAATATTTAGCCAGCGATGAATTGGAAGGGAGAGAAGCAGGGCAAAAAGGCCAGAAGTTAGCAGGGGCTTATTTAATGCAAAATTTTATTGAATATGGTTTCCCACCAGTAAATGGAGGTTATTTTCAAAAGTTTAATTTGAGGGTTGTTGAACCTGGCAAGATCAAAATTTCTATAAACGGGGACACATTATCTTACTTTCAAGATTTTTTACATAATTCTGATTTTGATGATTCAAATTTTAGTAACGCCGAAGTAGTTTTTATAGGCTACGGAATCGGAGCAGATAGCTACAATGAATATAAAGAGCTAGATTTAAAAGATAAGGTAGTCATGTTTATCGATGGAGAGCCTAAAAGTAAAAAAGGAAAATACATCGTGAATAAAAAAAATTCTCATAGTTCATGGGAGAATAGGCAAAAAAAAATTGAAAAGATAAAAACACATGGAGCTAAGGCTATTATTGTTGTTAATGAGCGCTTAAGTTTTTTGAAATCATCTTATGCACATTCTTTTAAATCATCAAAAATGGCATTGGCTACGGATAGTTTTGGTATGAAATTACCTGTTGTTTTTATAAGTCCTAAAACAGCTGACAGGCTGTTAACCAAAGGAGGTTGTAAAAATGGTTTGTTCGTTACTAAAAAGAAGATATCAAAAAAAGGAAAACCTCTTAGCTGTGATTTATTATTGAAAATTGGATTTCATTCCGATTTAATAAATCATAAAATTACTTCAGAAAATGTTTTGGGTTTTGTTGAGGGTACTGATAAAAAAGAAGAAGTAGTCGTAGTCACTGCTCATTACGATCATATTGGAGTTCATGATGGTGAGGTGTTTAATGGGGCAGACGATGACGGTAGTGGCACTACAGCTTTACTAATGATGGCAAAAGCTTTTTCAAAAGCGAAAGAAGATGGAAATGGTCCACGACGAAGTATTTTGTTTATGCCAGTTTCGGCAGAGGAGAAAGGTTTACTTGGGAGTAGGTATTATTCAGAGAATCCAATTTTTAATTTAAAGAATACTGTTGCTGATTTGAATATTGATATGATTGGGAGAGTAGATCAAGCGCACCATGAAGACAGTGTTCCTAATCCAAACTATGTCTATATTATTGGAAGTGATTTTTTAAGTACCGAGCTACATAATATTAATGAGAATCAAAATAAAAAACATACTCAATTGCAACTAGATTACACCTATAATTCAATAGATGACCCAAATCATTACTATCAAAGATCAGATCATTACAATTTTGCAAAACACGGGATTCCTGTTATCTTTTATTTTAATGGTGTTCATGAAGATTATCATCAAGCCTCTGATACAGTAGATAAAATAGACTTTAAAAAGATTGCGCACATTTCAAAACTAGTTTATTATACAGTTTGGGAGTTGGCGAATAATGAAAATCGAATTGTAGTTGACAAGAAATAAAAAAGACCAAAAAAAATTGGCCTTTTTTATTTCTTGTTCGAGTAAAGTTTTACCACGTAGCCTTAAACTGATCTAAGAATCTTACATCATTTTCAGACCACATTCTTAAATCTTTTACTTCGTATTTTAACATTGCCATTCTTTCGATTCCCATTCCGAATGCGAATCCTGAATATTCATTAGGATCAATCCCTGCATTTTTAAGAACATTAGGATCAATCATTCCACATCCAAGAATTTCTAACCAGCCTGTGTATTTACAAACGTTACATCCTTTTGTATTGCACAAGGAACATGAAACATCAACTTCAGCACTTGGTTCTGTAAAAGGGAAGTAGGAAGGACGCAATCTGATTTTAGCACGTTCTCCAAACATTTCCTTCGCGAAGTATTCGATTGTTTGTTTTAAATCAGCAAAGGAAACTTTTTTATCGATATAAATACCTTCAACTTGGTGAAAGAAACAATGTGCTCTAGCACTAATTGCTTCATTTCTATAAACCCTTCCTGGAGTAATAGTCCGAATTGGTAATTCTTTAGCTTCCATAACCCTCATCTGAACAGAAGAAGTATGGGTCCTTAGCAACCAATCTGGATCTTTTTCTATAAAAAATGTATCCTGCATATCTCTTGCAGGGTGCTCATCAGGTAAGTTTAAGCCAGTGAAATTATGCCAGTCATCTTCAACTTCAGGACCTTCTGAAACATTAAATCCGATTTTACTGAAAATCTCAATAATTTCTTCGTTAACTAAGCTCAGTGGATGTCTACTTCCTAGTTTAAACTCATCACCAGGTAGTGTTAAATCAATTTCTGATTTTTGCTCTTCCGCTTCATCACTTGAATTAGATAGGCGATTAAATTTATCTTGAGCTTGAGTTTTTAAAGAATTAATGGATTGACCAACTTCTTTTCTTTTGTCAGCTGCAACATTTCTTATCTCAGCAAATAAATCTTTAAGCACATTCTTTGAACCTAAAAATTGAATTCTAAATTTCTCTAAAGTTTCCTTCCCCTCTATTTTGAATTCTTCAATTTGTTGACTTAACTCTTTGATTCTATCTTCCATCAATAATACTTGAATTGAGTTGTAAAATTACAACTTTTTAATTGTCATTTTAAGATCTTCTTTAGGACGGTTGTTTTTATCCTTTTTTAATATTGCAATTGAGTCAATAATATTAATTCCTTCTATAACTTCTCCAAATATGGTGTAGTCCCCATCTAAATTTGGGGTGCCCCCTAAGGAATCATATAATGCTATTTGCTCTGGACTATAGTGAAAAGCTTTTTTTGCGTAAGCTTCATCAATTAACGTTTGAATTTTTGTCCCATAGAAATTAGTGCTATCATCATTTTTAGAACTTCTTGCGTTTAAGTATTTATTCCGGAGGTCAATATTTGATGAATCATTCATGACTTCAGTAGTAAGGGTTCTTTTTTTGGAGATGTTTTTTCTATTTTCGAAAGATTCTAACGTTTTTTTATTGGTTGAGGAGCCATCAACAATATAAAATTGTGATGCAGACGAAGCGCGCAAAGGATTTACTCTTGGATCTTGCTGAGCAGCAGCTAAGGCACCTTTCTTGTGTATGAATTTTGGAGAAACTTCGTTAGGGATAGTATAATTAAGGTTTCCAATTCCTAACCTTTGACCTGGCTGAGCGTTTTTGGAATCGGGATCACCACCCTGAATCATAAAATTTGGAATTATCCTATGAAATAAGGTCCCATTATAAAACGAATCAGCAACTAGTTTTTTGAAATTATCTCTATGAAGCGGTGTCTCATCAAAAAGTCTAATTAGCATGTCTCCAAATTTAGTTTGAATAACATAAAGGTTGCTATTTGTAGGTTCTGTGTTGTTACTATTAGTTTCTTTAGTAGAATTACACGCGAAAATAATTATCGAAAAAATAAGAATGAAGAAAAATTTTAAACGGATCATGTTGCGAAATTAACTATTTACTGAGGTATAGTGAATTTTTGACCAAACAATTTTTTATATATATTTGTTAAGAGAAAGTTTTAAACTATTTCTAAACGTTAATTATTATGAAAATATTAAAAGTTTTATTTTTAGGCTTACTTCTTGTCCTAACAAGTGTAAGTTGTGGTGAAAAGAAAACTGAAGGAATTATTTCTGTAATAGACTTAGCAACTAGCGCTCCTGTTAAAGGGGCTACGGTAAAGATTTTTGTTGAATCAGCAAGCGCTTCTGATGCTGGTTTTTACCTTTGTAGTGAAGAAGATTTAACTTCCGAGCAAATATACACCACTTCTGATGCAGGAGTTACTGATAAAATTTGTTTTAAATTACCTGTTGTTGTGAAAGTTAGCGTAACAGCGGGTGGCAAATCAGGGATTGGTACTTTAAGTGTAGTTAGAGAGGAAACTACAACAGCAGTTGTTAAGATTAATTAATAAACTTCCCCAAAATATTCTAAAATACCTTGCTTCATTAACTTTAATTGTTCTCCAGCCCTTAAGGTAGGAAGGGGTTTAAGTGTTTCAAAATGCGGCCATCCATCCTGGTCAGAATGCGAGAGTTTATAAAAACCAAATGGACTTAATACTCTACAAATAGCAACGTGCATCACATCCAATTTTTGATCTTTAGTGAAGTCTTGTTTTCCTTTACCAAGTTCCTGCACTCCAATCAAGAATAAAATTCCTTGAACATCTAAATCCCCCCCAAAGTCTTGAGCGATTCTCTTTTCAAGCTCTTTCCATTTATCTTCAAAACTGTTATCCATTATGTAAATTTAAGTAATTAAAATGCCCAACGGTTGGAGAAAGGGTTAAATAAATTTATTCCAAACTTAAACATATTGGATAAGGTTGAGTAATTTGAATATGCAACAGCATAATATGATCCAAGTTTAAATTTGGTATCTCCTATTTTGAAAGGGATTTCAAGTCCAACAAATGTTTCTGAATGGGCAAAGCTGTTATCATTAATATAAAGTAATCCCCCGCCAAAAACACTTTCAATTTTACGTTTCTTCAAAAAGGGAATTTTCTTTATCAAAGCGCCATGGAAATGGTGTATGAAATTGAGTTGAATAAACTCTCCGATAGATTTATGTGTTTCTCCAAGTAATTGGAAAGTGTATAATGGGTGTGAAAATAGGTAGTTGTCTGTTCCTCTAAAAAAAGTAAAGTTTGGGGTTTCTAATTCTGATGTGTCTAAGTATTTACCAAACCAAGCATTATATTTTGAGGTTCCTAATGTACCGATGTTAAAGCTTTGATCGAGGCCAAGTTTAAGTAACTGAAATTTAATTTTTGTTTGTAAAACATTTGGAATTCCTTGTTCCCATTTAAAGTTGAAATTTGGCCATTTACTTCCAATTATAGTCTTTTTGTTTTCTTCAAGGTTATACTTTTGAAATGGAGTATAGCTTATAGATAGTTTTAGATTTAATTCACTGTAGTTATTAAAAATCTGAGGACTATTTTCAGAACCAAACAAATCGTCACTCCAACTCGCTAGTTCTAGATGATCAATCGATTTTCTTTGCGCATATTTACTTTTAATATCTACGAATAATCCATTTTTAATTTCTCTAAATATGGAAAGTTCAATAAAATTATTTTTTATATAATTACTTCTGCTAAAAATTGTTGCGAAATTTTGCATAAAGGTTAACATCTGATACTTACTACCTGTACTTAAACTTATAGAACCAAAATGAAGAGGTGCGTATATAAAAGAAATTCCTCCATCACCAATTAAATCATTGTTTCTAAATCCATAATTAGTGGTACTATGGAAGGAGACCTCCTTATTGTTTTTGAAACGTTTAATATATTTACCCCCTAAAGCATGTCTATAGCCTCCAATTCCAAAAATTTTAGATTGTTTAATTAAAGGATCAATTACCCATTTTGTCATTTTCATTGAGTTATAATGGTCTATACCTGTGAAAAGGAGGTTATCTAAAGACGTCTTATTTTTGATTGAATCCTTAGCTTCAAGGTATTTATTTGATCGTTGCAATTGAGTAATACTATCGGCTTTGGTTTTAAATTTAAATTCTTCTTTGGTTAATTTGATAGGCCGGACAGGATCCCAAAAAGTGGAACCTTTATATCTTGAAGAATCAGCAATTAACTGTATTAAATTGCGTTTTAAAAGGGTTTTTTCAGAATTGAAGTCATATTTGTTAAATAGGCTGTAGACGCTTCCGTGAAAATTAAATATTCCAGATTTATAGTAGTAAAAAAACTCTTGCCTTGATAACGTCATGATTGAATCAATTTGGTTATAGTTTTGAGATAAACTAAATTGTTCATATTTACGAAGTGAAAATTTATTTAACGTGAGTTTTAATGACTTTAGCGCCCAATTACTTTCTTGAATATAAAGAGTACCTATAAAAACAGCTCCATAAAGCCTTTTTGGTCGAACAGAAATAATATGTATGATTTCATCATTTTCGTAAAAACTACCTTTGTATTCATAGTTATATGTGGTAAATGCTATAGCTCCAATAGGGGAGACAAAGGGAGTTTGTCCTAGTTTAGGAATGTAAATCAATGATTTGTAAAAATTAAAATCTCCATCTGAAATATCATAATAGAACAAATTTGGATTCGTCATTACGTTTTTTTGAATTTTCATTTTCCTTTGATTCCACGGATTGTTAAACAAATTTGAGATAGTTTTTCTTTTTACTAAATCGTTAATTCCAATCTTAGTTTCTTTCCATGTATTATTGTAATGTTGTACTTCACTGTATTTTTCTAAAAAATTCAAAGTGCTTTTATATTCATTATTTATTCCTGTACTTTTTTCAAGTGAAGATTTAACGTAGAGTTTGGTTGTGAAATTAAGTTGATGTAGGTCGTTTTTTTTTCGATTCCTTTGGATGTTTTTAATAATCGTTTTTGCAAAGTTATTATCGGATTTAATAACCACTTCATCTAACTCTATGCCTTTTTTTAGAGTGATTGTTTTTTGATTTAAAAACTCTTCGATAGCAAGTTTTGCCAACTTGTAGCCAATGTAAGAAAAGACTAAAGTATCGTTTGTGTTTTGAGCTTCAATCGAAAAATAACCTTTACTATTTGCTATCGTTCCGTTTGATGAGTTTTGGATATGAATAGAAACAAATGGAATAGGTGAATTCTCCTCATCTACTATGAAACCTGAAACTTGCTGCGCAATGCATTGTGTAGAAATAAGTAAAATAAAAAAAGATATGAATCTTTTCATACAGTAAAAATAACCATTCATTAAGCATCATAAAAACTTATTATACATCTGTTCAAAATAAAAGGTAAATTTGACCATGAGTAAATTGATATTAATCCCCACTCCGATTGGAAACTTGGGAGACATAACATTAAGAGCAATTGAGACCATAAAGTCGGTTGATGTTTTATTAGTTGAGGATACTCGTCAAACAGGGAAGCTTTTAAAGCATTTGAGCATTGAGAAGAAAATGTGGGCGCATCATTCTCATAATGAGCATAAGTCGACGAATTCTATTATCGAAAAAATTCAAGCAGGAGAAACTGTAGGCTTAGTCTCCGATGCCGGTACTCCTGGAATATCGGATCCTGGATTTCTACTTGTGAGGGAATGCTTAAAAGCTGGCGTTGAGATTGAAACATTGCCAGGTGCTACAGCATTTGTACCTGCCTTAGTAGGTAGTGGCTTGCCTTGTGATAAGTTTTTTTTTGAAGGTTTTTTGCCGCACAAAAAGGGACGTCAAACTCGTTTAAAGTTTTTAGCAGAGTTGCCATGTACTATTGTTTTTTACGAATCTCCACATCGACTAATAAAAACACTTCAGCAGATCGCAGAATTTCTTGGTGAAGAAAGACAAATTTGCGTAGTTAGAGAATTAACTAAAATGTTTGAAACATTTCATAGGGGAACTGTGACAGAAGTTCAAAAGTATTTTGAAAAGACCCCACCTAAAGGAGAAATTGTGATTGTTTTAGAGGGAAAATTA
>Ga0209603_1002772_pt1 | contig 15715 bp, 25 predicted proteins | sample COGITO_mtgs_1206_FD_184812 | JGI IMG/M metagenome (GOLD analysis project Ga0209603, IMG submission 184812) | Pelagic marine microbial communities from North Sea - COGITO_mtgs_120607 (SPAdes) (version 2) | ecosystem: Environmental > Aquatic > Marine > Epipelagic ... | reverse complement strand
CACCTTTTTGTTCTATCTCAATTGTATTATTTGTATGATTACCTATTGACATATCTATTTTATTATCTTCACCGTCTTGTAATATCTGTAAATTTAAATTATCACCTGAACCTGTTTGTGATACATAAATTTCATTTGCTATTGCTTTAGTGGACAGAGTTGCGAAACATAAAAACAATCCAAACCACAACGCCACAATAAACCAATTGTTTGGGTCTTTATTGATTTTGTTGAATGTAGATTTGATTACTGCCTTCGCCAAGAGTATAATCCCTAATTTCTGTATCTTGTTGTGTAACATTTATTATGTATCCATTTTCTTGGTTTAATCTTAATACTATATTATTCCCAGCTGCGTCTGTTCTTGTCCAAACCCACTCAGGACTTTCATCTAATAAGATAATTCCAAATTCATCTTTACCGGTTTTTCTTTTATCTTTTCCTTTATCAAACTCATTTCGCATTTGCAAAGCAAGTTGTTTGTTTAGTTGGTCTAAAATATCAACTAAAAAATTCTGTTCTAAGAAGTCAATGTCTAATGCTGTTGCGTATTCATCTTCTTCGGTTTCTAATAAGTCAACATCTAATTCATCAAACTTTAAGAAGTCAATATCTAAAGCAGTAGCAACACCATTTAATATCTTATCTTGTTTAATAGCATCCATTAATTTAGCAGGTCTTCTCACAATTAATAAGTTATTAATTAAATCTTCATCTAAATCTAACAATACTGGTTTTAAAGGACTACTTTCAGGTGTATCTACTTGTGTTGCCTGAAATGCCTGATTTAATATAACTTGGCCTGCGTCACTCTCAACTGATATTTTTCCGACAAAACAATTGCCATTTGTATCACAACTTGGTAATAATATAATGGTAGATGAACCTAACTCATCAATGGTCATAGCAAAGTCTGTACCTCTAACTGACACAGTTGCTGTAGGTGTTTTAATACTTACATTTTGTGCCGAGTTCTTTGCAATCTGACCACTTGCATATCTAACTGTACCTAAAGTTGCCTTTAAGGACAACTTACCGGTGTTAGTATTAGGGTCATAAACAAATTCATCTATGATAAGTTTAGAATGTGAAGTTACATCTACTCTAGTATCATCTACAAATTCAATTGCAACTTGGCCTTTACCAGTCTTAACTGTGTCATAAGAGAAGACATCAAGGTTCTTTTCTACTTGAACCTCTTTTTTGTCTTCTCTTTCAATAACAGAATTACCTTTACTTAATGTAACACCACCAATAGAGTTGGCGTTACCTTTTGTTGGTAAAATCGTAAGGGTTAAAAGTATGCACCCAATTATAAAATTTAATAGTCGCATAAATTACCGTTCCTGAATATAATAAAAACAATATCAAATCCATATTAATCTCTCTGGATAATACCAATAGTGTGGTTATCACCACTAGTTGTTAAGTTTATAATGTTATCGTTTACACCTGATTGTGTAATATCAACATCAGCAATACTGCCTGTGTGTGAGTGTACTAATGTATGACCATTAACATCACCGTTTCCGTCTATGTCAATTAAGTAATTGTTAGTATCACCATCAATTGTTATAGTTAAGATTGCACTTGTACCATCTATTGTTGCAGCTACTGTGTTACTATCTGAACCAGATTGTCCTACAATGTCCACATCAGCATTTGAAGCGTCACTTGTTTCTCCTATGTCTAAGTCAATATCGTTTGATGAACCAGTAAAGTTAATTACTGCGTTTACACTTCCACAAGATGAGTTACTACCTGTACTATCACAATTTAAATCTACATCATTTGAATCACCAGCTAAATTAATAACACCTGTGTATGTGGCACCGTTAATTTGATAAGTAATCACATTTGAGTTACCAACTTGGTCGATATTCAAATTTGTTGTAGCACCTGTAGAAGTTGAAGCTGTTCCAGATGAACCAATTGTATTATTTTGTCCGTCTTGTAATACATCTAATGTTAAGTTAGCCCCAGATTGTGTAACATATATGTCGTTGGCAAAAGATGGACTCATTACGATAAACATAACAAACATAATATAACTTGTTATTTTTTTCATAGCTTTTTGTCCTTATAACTACTCGTTATGAATAGTTTTTTTTGTTTTTTCCTTTTTAAATTTCCAAAATCCTTGTTTCTCACCTGAATGTATCAGTTCCAAAACTGCAAACTCGATAGCAGTTCTTATTGCATAATTAACAGGTTCATTTATCGCTACACCTGTTTCTATCTCTAAAGCCTTTGTACCCATGTCTAAGAACCTGAATACATCGCCGCCTGTACTGTGACTTGCAATAGTTTTAGTCACATTTGTTGTTAATAATATTTCACCAGATTGTACTGAAACAATCCTCATTGCAACTGTTACTTGGTCTACTCTGTATTGGTCACTAATACCAATACCAAAGTACCTTGCACCTGCACCACCTGAAGAAGTGTTACTATCGTAGCCAACAATACCACCTTCTATTAATAAGCCTGCAAAAAGCATAGGCTTCAATACATTTTCTATCTTCGCTTCACCATCATATAAATCTCTTGTACTTCTAATCAATTGTCTTTCTTTGACTAGATTATCTAAACCGTTTCTTTCAACAACTTGAAACCAATCACCATTTGATACTGATTTCAAAGCACTAATAACAAATGCGTCACTACCTTGTGTGACTGCTGTTGATAACTGAGAAAACTTTGTACTTGGTTTTCTTTGACCAGTTAAATCCATAAACCTATAAACTGCAATGGTAATCTTAGGCTGACCATCTAACTTAGGTATATTTTTTAATAATTCATTTGTTGGAGTTCCCTCAATGTATGGTAATTCTCCTTTAAATGTATTACTATCTTTATAGTTAGCTGCACATCCACTTAACACTATACCTAATATAGCGACCATTAATATTCTAAACACTAATCTCTCCTTGCGTCTTCTTTGCCGTCTGCTCTACTAATTCTTTCTTCGTCTTGTCTTAAATTTAATGCGTCTGATATTTGTATGTCTAGTTTAATCATATCGTTATTCATGTTCTTAACTCTATTATCTAAACCCATAATAATACCGTGCATACCTTTTACTTGGCCCACCACAGACTCTAAAATGTATTTTATAATCAGAAATATAAAAAATCCCATAACAAGTGAAGCTGCGACAGGAAGACCAAACTTAGTTAATATTTCAAAAAATAGGTTCATATTAAAATACGAAATCTCCTATTGGTACACTCATAGTAGTAACTGTACCGTTCGCATCCGTTATCGTTAATGTGATAATTTCTGTTGTAGTATCTTTAACCCAATATATGGTTGCACCCTCAACTGTAGATGTACCACTTGTTGGACATGTTGTTGTTTCACTATCACAACCTGTACCAAACATGTTATCAACTAACTGTTTAGATAAGTTGGCATAAATTCTACTCTCCACATTAGCAATAAACTTGTTAATTGTGGTATTCTTTGCCTCTCTTTCAGCGGCCGCAGCTGCTGATTTAGCCTCATCTTCATTTGCTTTCTTTCTTTGAGATTGCAATTGGTCTATAGATAAGACATGATTCGAGTATCCATTGCCACTAAAGGCTGGATTTTTAAATTCATGTACTAAGTCTGAAGCTAGTATTGATGTATTCAGGAGGGTAAATGTAAAAAGCACTACTAACATCATAGTTTTTAATGATGTTTTCATACGGATATTTATAAGAAAGAGTCAGTTAATCGACAGAGTTCTTATTTTTTCTTCTTGGAATTTTCTCGGAGAGTAAGTACGGTGTTAAGTTTAGACCTTAATCTAATTAAATCATTGTCTAACATTCTAATTCTGTCTATTAAAGCAATCAAAACACCGTTCATTTCACCTAATTTTACTTTAATTTGTGTTGTAATATAGAGGTATATAAAATAAACAAACCAACCCAAACCAATAGCGGCCAGCGTTGCAAATCCATATCTATTTAATATATCTACTATGTCCATTACTCAGATTTTTCACTTGATTCATAATATTCTTTATAAGAATCTAGTGTTGCACCTTGTTTGATAATGTATGCTCTTATTTGTGCAAAGTTCTTTGCTAATATTTCATAGTCATCATCTGATAGACCAAAGAGAACAGGATCCTTACCATCTTCTTTCATTTTGGCAAAGACTTCCTCTGCATTATCGGAAGTTATAATAATCCAATTCAACTTCTCCATATTTGGAGCAGCTGGTTTCTCTAAGTTTAGAGGTACTCTTTTTACTTCCGTCTTAAATACTTCTAGTTGTTTTATACTACTACAACTAGTAAGGAATATAAGAAGGATTGGCAAGAGAAGGGCACTCTGAATTGATTTCAGATTTCTTCGTAGCATTCTTTTCCTTTTCAGTTAACTCTGCACCCATTGATATTTCTACACAACGCTGAGCATTATCACTAGCTTTATTAATTACTTTCTCTATAGTTTTAGTTCTTGCAATAGCAAGGTCACCAATATCTCTCTTCTTACCAGACGCATTAGTCTTATTAAACTTATCGTCTAGTGCTGATAACTCTTTATTAAGTGTATCATTAAGAGCTGTCATTTTTTTATTCTGTGTGAGTATGGTATTAAAATCTTTTGTCTGCTGTTGTATCACCGCTTGTTGTGATGAAACGGCCTCTTCTAGTTTGATTGCGTTCTCTTTTAGTATTGCGTTATCAGCTTTCAGTTTATACATGTAAGCGACACCACCTGCTAAAGATGTTACCATCAAACCAACCATTACTAGTTTAGCCGTTCCAAACATAATTTATATTAGTCTTTCTTAATTACTGATATAATTCCCCATGCAACGCAAGCGTAAGCCGCCATTGTGACAAAAGGTCCGCCTAAAAGTATCAACATACCCATTGCGATTAAACTCGCACCTGACCAAGTTGACATTTCTTTTACTCTATTTGTTATCCAGTTCATAAGTTTTACTCCTTTTTTTACTTGATTGCTTGAGCATCCACCTTACGGTGTTTGTTCCAAGCTAAAAAACCACCTAGTCTTAATGAAATATAAGCTAACTGATTCATAAGATAGAAACCATTTACATCAATGTTAATATCTCTAAAGATTTCGTCTGCTCTTTTCTGAGATATAACACCAAGTGTTTCTTTCTTACCATGTTTTAATAGTGTTTGATATTTGTAAGCGTAATCATGTACAAGTCCACCTATTAAAAGCACTCCAACCGGTGATAAAAATGTGTGCAAGAATTTTGGAATACTTGCTCCGTCAAATTTAAAACCTTTTGGAATAACGAATTTCTCTCCGTTTAAATCATAAACAAAGTCTTTTGCGATTTCCCAATGTCTAACACCGAATAACCACATTGAAATCATTTTAAAGAAACCTTTACCTTTTGTTCTGATTGGTATAGGTCTCATTAAAGGGAATTCTGCATATTTAATTGAATAACATTTTGGTTTTTTGTTATCAAAAAGATTGATAATAAATCCAATAATGATTAATGCAATTAGAATTGACCATTGCCAAAACTTAACTGCTAAAGTTACTAATATTTCCATATTTCTCCTATTTCTTTATAATACCTTTTTTGACTAAATGTCTATGTAATGGTGTTCCCTTTACATCTTTACTTGATTTGATACTACGAACACCCTTAGGTGGAGTATCTCCTAAACTGGCAATTGGGGCTAAATGTGATACACCACCTAGTCTTGCACCGGTGGTACCTATGTATTCTTTAAACTTCTTCATCAAATTGTCCAGCGTGTGGTGTATTGTTTTGTAAATCTTTAATGAATTTATCGTGAAATGTTTGTTTTTCTTTTACAACTTTAATTTCTTCTTTTACAATGCCACTTTTCTCATCAATCTTGTCTTCTAGTTTGTTAAGAGTTTCATTAATACCTCTTAATACTACATTGTTGTTGTCAGAGTTTTCTTTAACAGATTGCCCCATTTTTTTCATAATAACTCTTTTTAAAACATCTTCAACATCTTTTTTCTTTTTACCATTTGGATTCATATCAACACCACCATGAGCTACTGCGTTTGTTGGAGCGTCTTCATCCATTTTGTTAATGATTTCATCAATCATTTCTTTATAATGCTTTGGCATAATTGTCCTCCGATACTAGTTCGCCATCTTTTTCATATACACTCATACCGAAACAAGTCATGTATGGCTCATCATCTATTTCTGGCATTTCTCTTACTTCATTTAACATCATATTATATAGATTTTCTTTTTTAAGATATGTAACAACAGCTGACTCAATTAAGTCTTTGTGTTGTGACATTGATTTGTCTTCTTTAATAAGCAAAGCTAAAGCAACGGCAAATGAACCTAATCTACTGCCCAATCCTACTTTCTGTAGTATTCTTTTTAAATTGAATACAAATCTGTGTAGCATTGTATAGTGTTTTCGGTCACTACCTTTTACTTCTTTCATTTTCTTTAATGACTTACCATCTTCGTCAATAATACCTAGTTCAAAAGCCTTAAACTTTTTGAAAGGTGTTACTAACATCTTTACGACACGGTAAGTAATTATTAAATCAATTGCTCTACTCATAAGTTCTTTAACATTTCCTCTATGTTCTTATCTGTTTCTATACTATTTAATTCGTGTGGATATAGGTACTCCAGATAGTTCAAACATGTTTTTAATATTGGCCAATACTTTTCATCAATCTTATATAGTAACAATGTTATTGCCACTTCAGCACTAAAAACATTCTGTAATACAACAAGGTGGTTTAAAATTAATCGTATTTTAATTTCACCTGTTATATCATATTTACGAAATAACCTTTTAAGATATTTAAATCGTTTAATGTCATCATAAAACTCTATCTCTGTTTCCAAAGTAGGGTTATCATAATTTTGTTGAGCAAACAACAACCAATTATCTTTGGTTATCTCTTTGAACATATAAAATCTATACTAATTTAGCAAAGACTTTAGACGAACCGTTTTCTAGTTTTTCAAAACTAACTTCTAGTTTTAAACCACCTTCTTTTTTATGAGATATACCATCATCATTAATATCGGAACCGTCCACATCTTTACCAAATCTTCCTCCGAACTGACTAACTTCACCTATAACCGAACCTTTAGTACCTTCCATTGCTGGTAGTTTTACTTCTAGTCCAATTGTTTTCAGTTTGTTTGTAAGTTGTTCAACTGCAGCTGTAGGATTTAAATATTCCTGCATTGCAATAGAGCCAACAAACGCATTTACCATTTCTAATACTTTAGGGTCATGTATATTGTGAACACCAATGTTACCATCTTCTACAGAGTTAACTTCAGGTGTACCAACAGACATATCTTCTTTAACATGTTGTTTAAAAGTTTTCATCTTTTCTCCTGTTAAGTCTTCTTCGAAATCCTCCAAAGACTTTTCTTTAATATGTTGTTTTAAAGTTTTCATTTTTTCTTTTTTTCAGTTGACATTTCAATAAGTTTATTTACTTGTTGAATAGCACCATTGATTGCATTTAAGTTTGCTTTCATCTGAGCCATGTCATTTGTTATTTTATTAATTTGAGAATTCATTTTATCAAAATCTGCTTGTAAAAGTTGTTTCTCTTCGTTCAATTGTTCTATTGATATAGTCATAATATTTCCTTATTTTATTAAGCAACTGCAAAACCGAAGCCGCTGATTACATTCCAATTTGAATTCTTAAACATTAATGTTACTGTTTCACCAGGTGCATTTAATGTAATTGTAGTTCCGCCTCTTAAATTAGAAGGTGTGATTACAATATCATTAGAGCCTGCTGTTGATACATTAATAATTGTTTTAATTTGTCCGTTTGCACCGTCAGCTAGTGTACAAGGCGCACCTGCTGAAGTAGCGTTTACCTCAGTTACCGCATTTGTAATTTCAATTGCTGTTGATGTTGAACCATCACCTGTGATTGCTTGTGATGTTGAATTCAATCCAATCCATGTTGGAATATTATTGAATACATCTTCAGCTGTGATTTTTTTATTGATTGGTGTTCCACTTGGGTCATCTACTACATGAAACAAGTCAACGCTTGCTAAACCGTCACCAAGGTCGGTTAATTGCGTGATTTTTTTATCTGCCATTTTTTTCTCCTGTTAACCCCATATGGGGAATTCTACTGTAGGTAAATTCCTACATCACTTTGTTTATATTATTTATACAAATAGAGGTGACCCATTTCTGAGCCACCTCTAAAAGTGGTATTAAGCAGCGTTAGTTAATACTGATAGAGTTTCGTGTTGTACTCTACCTGCTCTACCGCCTGAACCTGTAATTTTCAAGTTCCAACCTGCATGAGCAGCTCCGTCTGCGACTTCACCATCTGCGTAGTTGAAAAGACCAATAGTTTGGCCTGTAATAAAGTTATCTGCTGTTACATCTTCAAACAAATCTGTTCTATTTGCTGAAGTTGGTTCTTTTCTGATTGCGGCTACAGCCCATAAAGGTGCTCCAGCGGCGCTATCAGCTGATGTTTGCATTGACATATTATTCTCTCCCTTTTAGTTAAATAATCGGTACTCAATTCTTAATATAGTACCACTATTTATAAGGAGGAATGATTAGAAACCTAGTTTTTTCAACTCGGCGATAGTTTGAGAGGCTGTTTTGAATGTGATACCTGTACCACCTGCTTTATTAAATTCAGCAGTATTCTTTTCATAATCATCAATCAGTATAGAACCAGGCGTTGCATAGTTCTTTTTCTGACTTCTCATTACAAGATTGATTTTGTTACTAGGTATTCCAGTATTTTTCATAGCCCATTTCTTCTTGCCTGGAATGCAATTAGGGTCAAATGCATGTTCTACATATGCACTTAGAATGTGTGGTTGATATTTCTTAACGAAAGAAAATAGTTTCTTTCCTTCATTCAACCATGGTCCGTCAGACCAAAACTTCTTGTTTGCAATGATTGGATCCCATCTCTCTTTTCTTCCGAGTTTAGTCCATTGATTAATTGTAAGACCTGTGGTCTGTTCAATGTTCTTCACAAAGTCAAAGAGTACGCCATCCATATCGAGGTATATTCTTGGTAAATTTTTCATAGTGTATCCTTTTTTATTATGTCTTATTATAACACATTGTTACACATAAGGCAAGCGAAAAAGGTCACCTTTCTGTCGCAGCTAGTATTTTATTTGAGGTTTTGTGTCTATTTCCGTAGGTTTGTCACCTGTCATAGTAGTTTTTCTTTTCAAGTCTTTCTCATCTTCTTCTTTATTTTTAGGTGGCACTACAGTTTCAAGACCTTCTTTTTTAGGTTTAGACTTTGGCTTCTCATCATCTTTATCGTAAGCGTCTTCTTCGTTTTTAGCCTTGTGCATTTTGTCAATCTTATTAAAGAAAGCTGACTTTTCTTTAGGTGTCATTGAACCAATGCCTCTACCTGTTTTTTCTAATTCTTTTTTAAATTTATCTTGATATCCAGACTCTAGTTGAGTTGCTTTTGCTACAACTTCTTCTAGTGAACCTGGTTTGTGTGTTAAATAATTTGACATTTTAGTTTCCTTTTACCTTAGCAGCTAAGTCTTTATCTGCACCGCCCCATGTTCCAGAGGATTTTGTTATGAATGAATTTACTCTAGCGAAAGCCCATTGTTGCTGTGTAGTACCTGGTCGGTGTCCACCTCTCCATGCAGCCATGCCTCTATCGTAAACTTGTTTTAGAATACCATATGGCATTCCAGATTTTTCAGCTTTATTTTTCAGACCTTCAATTTGCTCAAACATCTTTTTAGCTGGGTGGTCTTCGTTTTTCATCTTTGATAATTTATCTCCGATTTCATGTGCCTTCTTAATAGTTTTCTTATCAAGAGGTGGCTCATCATTATATTTCTTTTTAGCAGTTGACATACCAATTGCATATGCTTTATCTTTAGCCATCTCTTGTACATCTTCGTTAGTTCTTTTAAGAACATTCTGAACATCTGGATGTAATGATAAACCTTTTGCAATCTTTTCAATTGCTGCTACAGCACCAGAATAATTACCAGCTTTGTATCGTTTATCGTTTGCAACACCATATGCCATTTTAATTTGTTGTGATGTAAACTTTGAAGTGTCTTCTTTAACTTCTTCTTTTTCTTTTTCTTTTGCCACCTTATCTCTAAGATGTTTGTATGCAATACCAACTTGTAGTAATGGTTCACCTGTTTCAGGATTTACCATTTTCTTGGTATCTTTTGCTACAGCTTTTGTTTTATCTGTTTCTGATTTTTGTTTTAACTGTGCAATCTCAGCATCTTTTTTTTGAATATCACCTTTTAATTTTTCAGAGTCATCTGTCTTTTCTTTTACTGATGGTTGTTTTTCTGAATCGTCTTCTTTTTCTTTAGCTTCTGAAATTTCTTCTTTTACACAATTAGGCACCATTCGGTCACCTTTTTTCTTCATACCTTTTTGCGTCCAACCTACCCAACATGCCTCTGTAATAGGGTCATAATTATCTTCGTCAGCGCTTTCATCTATTGTATAATTCTCTGCTCTTACTGTTGCACCATAAAAGTTTTTAAGGTCAGTAGCATACTTATTAAGGTCTGCACCGTTACCATCTATCTTTAAAGCCTTTTGATTACCAGTAATAGTAAAACCTTTTTTAGCTAAATCAGTTGAAGCCTTTGACATATCAGCATGTGAATTAAAAGATACGGTCATCTTTTTGAATTCATGTAACTCTTCTTCGTTTACTTCACCTAAAATACTCTTAACAGTTTTAACATCTAGTTTCATTAACTTAGCAATCTCAGCTGCCGACTTACCATCTTTTTGCATTTGGTCTATGTCAGACATTCTACCTTCAGCAAGTTGTTCTTTAACTGCAACTACTGTAGCTGCCATATCACCTTGAGCAAATGATACATCACCATTTTTTCTTTTGTATAGATAGAAAGGACTTGTTCCTGGTTTACCTTCAATTTCTAATTTGACTTTATCTGTATTGTACTTTGCACTTCTAGTCTTGTTCTTAACTACAAATTTTTTAACAGTAGTACCAGACATTGTTGAATTATAAGTGATAGTCATTGTATCGCCTTTTTTCAAACTATCAAATTTCTTTCCGTCTATTTTACCCTCTGTAATTTCTATTTCATTCTGTGTAGCTTCGTCTAGTATTTCTACTTCTTCTAGTCTTAATTTTACACCAGCTGGTCTAGGTATATTCTTTTGAATCATTTTGGTCATTGCCATAACTGATAAGAAAGGAATATCTGCCTTGAAAATATCTACAAGACCACTATCTGGAATATTTTTAAACATTTGTGATAGTTTGTTAGCATTTGCAATTGAAATCTTTTTACCTCTCATCACTTCGTATTCTTTTTTAAGTCTAGCAATTTGAGAAGCACTAAAGTTTTCTTCTAACTGTTCATTTACATCTGGATTATTTTCCATATAATGACCAACACTATTCATATAATCTTCAGCAGAGGTAATTTTAGATTGTACCCAAGCCTCTATATTGTAATCGTCACCTTTTGATTGTAAAATAGATTGTAATTTAGAAGCATACTGTGAAATAGTTTTTAATTGACCAATAGCCATAGATACTTCATGGTCTTCGGTTGCTTCAATTAAATCTGAAATTACATTAATTTTTGCATGTTTAACTGCTACTTGTGTAGGAACATCCATTTTAGCAATCATAGATTTAATACCAGGTGTTATATCTTTTTTGCTTTTAGTTGCCCACACTTTTTTTAAATTTGCTAATTGTGTGTCTGTTATGGTTCCACTTAACCCGAAGTCGTTAGCTTCTTCATTTAATTTGACCTGCCCATAAGCGTCAGCCATTGTTTGTCTATAGTTTGTCATTAGTTATTTACCTTTGCTCCCGCTCTCCATTGATAACAACTCCAATATCTAGCTTTTGTTTTTGGTCCTGGATTATCACAATTGTGCCTCGCTCTAAAAGATTTTCTTCGAGCTGGGTCATCTCTCTTAATACTTAATCCAGTTGTGTCGCCAAACGAAACTTTAATAACTTTACCTGCTTCGTTTTTAACATAAACATAAAACTTTTTACTACCACCTCGTATAGGGTCGTTTAATTTTACTTTTTTACCTTGATATTCTGACTCATAAATGCCTTCAACTTCATGCTCAAAGATACATTCTTCGCAAGACTCATCAATATTTTCGTACTCTTTAAAAGATTTCATTATAGTTTCTCTATCATTTTGGCAACCACTTCTTGTAGTTTTGCCTTCCATTCTTCTTTATATCTTTCTCTATATTTATTCATTGTGGACTCTGTAGATGCCCATTCTTTAATATCTTTCTCAGATGGTGTTTCTTTCTCTCTATCTAAGAAACCTTTTACTTTTTTAATAGGGTTTACCTGACCTGGTGTCATGTCTACCGTGTGTTTTGTGTACTCTGGTGTACCTATTTCATAGACTTCACCATACATTTGTTTGTATTTCTTAGTATGAATACTTGGTTTAGTCTTGGCATCCTTATCACCTGGTGCTGGTTTGTTATCGTTCTTTGTAGTATCTTTGTTCTTAAAGTAATCAGCTCTTTTATTTTTTACATCTTTTGATAACTGTTTATAGTATTTTTTAGGCTGTGTACCGTCTTTCTTCTTCACATCTTTGTCCTGAGGTTGAGCATCCATGTCTTCTTTTATCTCAGATACAGCTTCAAATCCATAATCAACATTTAAGTTATGTTCTCTCATCTCAGCCTCTCTATTTGTTGTTGATACAGGAATACAATCCCATATCCAGGCTTTATGCAAATTATTTTTAGTGTCTTCTACGACAATAAAATTGGTGCCTTTTCTTACAACTTTACCTTGTAGGTCTTCTTTGATGTAATCTACTGTGTCACCAATATTAAAAATTTGGTCTCTGATATAGAGGTCTCTAATCTGTTGTTGTTCAAATTGTTCTAAACTAACAACTGGATTTAAATTTCTCATGTACATGTAACTAGCAGCTAAGTTCATACCTTTTCTAACTTGTTTCATAATACCGTCTGCGTCAACACCTCTTGGTAAACCTTTTTCAAAACTTTTTATATCACCTTTGGCAGCTGCAGCTCTCATCTTACTTGCACTCATACCTGAGGCTCCCTCTGCGTCAGGATCCCTTTCACCAGCAGACACCACTTTAATACTTTCAAAGTCATACATACCATGTCTTGATGATACACCATTATACTTTGTTAATATGTTTTCAAATTCTCTAACTCTATCTGAACCAGCAACCATAGTTACATCTGAGTAACCTTTTTTATATAACATTGTAGCAATGTCTAGTACCATATTAGTCTGGTTAATTTCAATGTTTCTTGCATGAGAAGGAAACATCTTTTTCATAATAGATAACTTATCTCTTGGAGATAGTGGATTCTTTTTAGGGTCATTACTTCTACTTAAAAAGATTTTATAATCATTTGTAGGTAATGATTTAACTTTGTTAATAAGTTTTTCGTGACCAATTGTAGGTGGATTAAATCTACCAAAAGCAAATGCAATTGACTTACCTTTTGCCTCTTTTAAACTATCAATCTCTGCGTCTGTTACTTCACCATCATCTAGTATTTTTTTACATTTCTTATAAAATTTTAGATAGTGGTACTTCTCTAACATCTTATAGATAACATTTTTAGGTAATCTGTTTTTCACACCGTATTGCCTTATTTCATCTGGTGACATATCTTTATCAAATGCAGCTCGTCTTTCTGCGTCAACACCATCACCAATTTTGATAATGTCTTCGATACTATCTTCAATCTCTTCTAACTTATTGTTAATTAATTCTTGTAAGTTTAAGATATCGTCTGGCTGTAATTCTTTTAGTTCATCATAGTCAATGATATCTCTTTTTAGTTCGCCCTTGACAACATCTATTTCTTGTACTTTTCTTTCAAAGTCTTTTATATATATTGATTTGTCAAAGGTAAAATCGTCTGGTCTTTTAATAAACTTATTGTTTTCGATATCAAATACTGCGTCTGCCTTTTTCTCTTGGTCATTATAAGTTTTGATGTCTGTAATAAAATAAAAGTTAATAGGGTGTTGTGTACCAGGTATATTCTTACCTTGAATACTATCAGGAGAAGTGGTCGACAAATACTTTTTAGATAGTCTAACTCTTTCTTCTTCTCTCTTATCTTGTGGTACTTTAAACAATACATTTAAATCTAAATCTGCGTCAGCTCTATATCTTTTTGTAAGAATAGAACCAATAAGACCAACCTTAACAACAGGATATTCTTCTTCAAACATCTCTATTTGTTTATCAATTAATGCTTTAACACTAGGTTTGATTTTAGGGTTGTTAGTATCAGCGTCATCAAACACAGCCTTAGCATATGTTTTTCTAGGTATATCTATGATACTTTCTTTAAATGTTTTCATCTTCTTTTTAATTTTCTCTCTGTTGCCATCCATCTTTTCGCTGTGTATGACTGTATCTTATTACTCAATAATCTTCTTACACTCTTACTAACTTTATTCATTACTATTGTTGTAAGTTCGTTATCAGATTTATTGTTATCAACAATTACCATATTACTCATACCAAATAAATTTTGAAATTTACCAATATTAGATTGTACTTGGGTCCAAGATTTTTTAGTAATATATTCTGGTACACTTCTTTCTCTTTTAGAGTTTCTTTCTAATGCAACTTCTAAACTTGTGTTAACAAATACCATGTAACAATCATAACCTAATAGGTCTAACAATGCTTTTTGTTCTTTAATTTTATCGTAATCTCTACCTGTACCGTCAATAACTAAACCTAATCTACCTTTGATTGACAAGTCTAATTGACTACCAGTCATAGCCTTTGCTCTATCTCTAATAATATCTCTAGCTTCTGCCTCGTTTTCAGGCATTTTTAGTGATAGACCATTTTTCTTTAATGACCTTTCAAATGCGTTATCTGAGTTGATAGTTTTTAAACCTGTACCACCAAAAGCATTGTTTGTAACAAATGATTTACCTGAACCTGGTCCACCTGCAAGGAAAAATGCCTTGAAGATGTTAGGGTCATATAACCCCTCTTGTAAGTCTTGAAATCTTATGTCGTCAAATTTTTTCATTGTACTTTCTTAATTATTTCTTTTGATATTGCTTCAGGTGTACTACCCTCTGCTTTAATATTTATGACTTCATCACCATAGTAGTCTAATAGAGGTCTTGTTTCTTTTTCATATGTTGCTAATCTCTTTTTAATAATATCTGGTTTGTCATCTTCTCTACCTCTGGCAGTCAACCTTTTAATAATCTCTTCTTCGGACACCACAAGGTTTACAACATAGTCATATTCAATACCTTGTTCTTCCATCATCTCAGCTTGTTCAACACTTCTAGGAAAACCATCAAAGATATAACCTTTTTGTGCGTCTGGTTTTTCTAATCTTTGTTTTACAATCTTAATTGTTAAGGGTGTTGGTGCAAACTTACCTTGGTCTAATAATTTTTTTACAGTTCTACCATCTTCGGTGTTTTGTTTTGAGATTGCTCTTAACATTTCACCTGTGTAGATATGTGGAATACCTAACTCTTTAGTAATAATTTCTGAGTATGTTGACTTACCAGAACCAGGTCCACCTATCATAATGATTTTAGGTTTATTGATTGCTTCAAAGAAGTATTGTTTAAAACTTTTCATTTATTAAACCTGCATTGTTCTTGGAACATCTACTAAAATACCTTCACCAAACACATTCATTTCATGTGTTCCTGAAGCAGTTTGTAGTT
>Ga0209603_1002771_pt1 | contig 15715 bp, 6 predicted proteins | sample COGITO_mtgs_1206_FD_184812 | JGI IMG/M metagenome (GOLD analysis project Ga0209603, IMG submission 184812) | Pelagic marine microbial communities from North Sea - COGITO_mtgs_120607 (SPAdes) (version 2) | ecosystem: Environmental > Aquatic > Marine > Epipelagic ... | reverse complement strand
TAGTACTCAACTACAAGCACTATCCGTTTGACACCACAGTTCATGGTCGTACCCACTGCCAACCCTATCCGGCGCCGATCCAGATTGCCGTCTTCAGGCCTCGACCGCCGCCCTGCAGAGTGGGCAAGAGAGCGGCCGCCCGCTCGCCTGGCAGGTACCGAGCCAGAGCGAGATGCACTCGCGGTGCATATGCTTGCCGCATCCAGAGCACTGCCATTCAAAGCGGTCAATGTAGTCCAGACAGGCTGCGCACTCCATGAGCTGCGTATCGTCGCTTGGGCGCGGTCTCGTGAACTTGAAAGCAACCGAGGCGGACCCGATGGCGAGAGCGCGCTTGTTGGGCGCGGCGTCGTGCCGCCGCCAGAACATGGAGAATTGCGTGAGAAGCGCGTGCGAGTCGTCCCGAAATGGCATCGGCGTGTCCTCGAAGAACTCCTTGCAGTTGTCGACGCCCTCGGGGCGGTGGCTGAACACGAGTCCGCCGTAGAGCAGCGGGTGTGGGTGGACATGGCATGCTCCCATGGGACCAACCTTCTCGAGCTCCGTGTTCATCGCAGAGATGAACTGCTTGCGCATGTCGAAGATGCTGTTCGCCTGCTGTACGAGCTCGGAGCCGGTCACCCAGTCCGTGGTCTTGGAGGAGCCGTCGGTGCCCTCAAAGCCCTGCACCACAAAGCGAAGGCGGGTCTCCTTGGACACGACCACCGGCATCTGGAGCTCTGCCTCGACAATGAGGTTACAGACGCCTGCCTCCTCTGGCACTCCTTGCAGGTGGGGACGCGCGTAGGTCTTGTCGATCTTGTTGGGGCCGTCGTGGACAAACCGGTGGGCGTGTGTGGTCTCAAACTCGGCAGCCGCCTTCTTGATGTCGACAAACGAAGGCAAATGCTTGGTCGACGTCATGACGTACTTCTGGTTCTCCACGTACCACCGAGCGTCCGTGACGTCGCCCGTTTCCTGGTTCCTCGCCTCCGAGTACATCGCGATAATGTCTGGAAAGTTGAGGGGAAAGAACGAGTTGCCCTTGGCGCCCTCAACCTCCACCACTAGCTTGTGTTTGGACGTTTCGAACAGGCGCTTGGAGATCAGAAGGCGCTGAATGGTCTGGAAGTGATCGTCCTCGACGGCTTGCTTGGCACGCTGCTCAACCACGGCATCCGCAAGTTTGTCGTCGCTTGCCACGACGCGCGTGTGCTGGATGGTAGGGAGGGTAGCCTTTGGAGGGGCGGACATCGCGTCGGCGCCGGGGTGTTGTTTCCGTAGGCGGCCGACCCCGTGGAGAGGTTGTGTGGGACGAAACGTCCGAGCGCGCGGCGCTGACCGAAATCTAACTGCCGATACCTTTCCAAAACTTAGCGTGTATCGTTTGCCTGCCAAACTTATGCTCGTACAGCCGGTCGGGTTTCCCCGGCGCCGACGGATCGCCTCTCCTTTTGCAGTCGTTGATATCGGGGTACCGAAAGACTACAGGCAGAAAGGTCCCCATCCTCACATGTCCGTGAGGTACGCGCCAGCGCCATCCGGGGACGTGGGAACGCCCGACGCCACCCTGGGGAAGGGCCTGAACAACCGCCTAAGCATCGTCGCGAGCACTCTTTTTGTGACGGGAGTGTTGATGTGGACCGCCGCGGTTTTCATCTACCAGCGCAACACGGGCGACGAGAGCGTAACCAGCTTCATGGTCACGCTGCGATTAAAGGCCGAGCACGTGGCTATGAACCCTTTGAGTGTGGTTTAGGAGTTTAAACGAATATTGACACGCGCATGGTACACGTGTTCGTTTTACTAAACACCCGCGACCATGTCGTACTTGGGAAGGGCCTCCTCATCGTCGTCACCACCCAGGGGTGGCGGACGGTCTTTGAGCTCTGTGAGTGGGGGTGGTTCCGTGTTGGGAACCCGGGTGTGCCCCATCTTTTTGAGATTTTCATTGATGATGTCGATGACATCGCGCTCGTCCAAACATTGGGTCTTGGAATTCTGACCCCGACTCCTATTCGTGGGGTCCCAGCAGCAGCACGTGATCAGAAAGTCCTGGAAGCACCCCACCACGCATCGCGCGACGCAGTAGAGCAGACAGAGTGAGATTCCAACCCCGATGGTCACCACCACGGGGTTGGTGGAAAGCTGGCTCATAGCTTTGGGGTCTTTGACAGTACCCTTAGAATCACCGGATATCTCTATACGACATGCCAAAACGAGTCTCTGTTTCTCACACGGATACGCCCACTCTCTCTTACCATACCCACCCGCCCTAGAGTTTTCCAACCACAAATTTGCGACCGTTCCCATGGTATTCCGATGCGACGGACACGCTCATGGCGTCGGAACGCAAGGGCCCGTTGCTTTGAGCGCGCTTCATGTGGTTCACATGGATTTGACGCGCGCGCAAACGGCTGTTCGATTGCCACCAGTCCTTGAAGAGTGCCACGACGTCGACGACCGCGCGGCCGCCCGCCCCTCTTGTTACAGCAGAGGGGGAGGCCTTGCTCGTGTTCCCGCTCTCGCCGCGCTCGCTTGCGCTCAGGAACTTCTCCGCGATGCCGCCATCGCTCTGCGAGGTCATCACTTGCCTGAAGACCGTGGTGTTGTCGTCTCTTCGTACAAACCACAACACCATGAAGGAAGCCCCCAGCAGCAGGCCCAGCGTGATGGCGACGGTCCCGGAAATGACGACGCCTATGTCAACGTCCGATCCGGTTCCCGGAGAAGGCGGAGGTGGCGGCGGTACGTGCGAGTGCGTGTCCTCGAGCGTGACCGAGCAGATCAACGACTGCTGCACCAATCCATGATGTCCGTCCATGGCAGACGACCCGCGCGTGATGCCAAGTGTGGTGTTGCATTTGTGCGACACCGGGGACTCATCCGCCGCGTATGGCCTCCATATGAACATGTCGAGCTCACACGCCGCTGTGACGGGTTGCTGCCGAATGCCGAGCACGTTTCCTCGCATAGCCTCGCTCCCGGTGAAAGCTGCGACCACTGTGGCGCAGTGCGACGCTACTGCAGCGCCGTTGGTTTCGTATTCGTACCGCCGCGCAAAGCGCACGCTCGGTATCGAGGAGTCGTGCCAGGTGGGCTCGCAGTCGGTGCATTCATGAGGCGGGTATGCGGCGTTGTTGAGCTCCACTGGCGCATTGGTGTAGAGCGAATCGAGGAAGATTTCCATGGCGATTTGGAGACCGTCGATGCGCATACGATGCCACGAACCCTTGTTGGGCACACGAGCCCACTCGACCAAGTGGATGTGCTCGTCCATCATCGGTGTCCCGATGTTGTGCGAGTCAGGAGCTGCTCGCAGTTGTCTCCTAGAAGGGTCCTGGCTGGGGTAGCAGTACTGCATCGCCGTGAGCGCGGACCAATCGCTCCTTGTGCTGCCAGAGTTGCACCGGTCTGCCGTCCCAGTGCGCGCGTAGACAGTCTGAACACTCGACGGGTTCGTCGAGAGCGTGTCGTACGGTGCCGCGGCAAAGTGCCACCAAATAAGAGCGGACATGTCGTACACGTTGACTACGCCGTCTCCAACCAAGCCGTTTGTGCCGTCGCCCAATGGACACTGCGTCTCGCCTCCCCACAGGTTGGTGTTCGTGTCCAATGTCACGGTGAGTATGCCGTTGTTCCAAGCCTCGTGCACCGAATTGGACAATGTGCTGACCGCCGCAACGTCGAGACACGCTTTCCAGTGGCTCTCCCTGACCGCGCAGGTGTACGCGTCGTGCGAGTCGGCAAGGCTTGTGTCGGAATGCATGCGCTCCATCAGCTGGAACTCTGCGACTATAGTGCCGTCGGATTCGAACGCGTATCCGAGATCACCCCCGCGCAGGTTTACGGTCATGAAGTCGAGGTTGCACCGGCCCAGTGGAGGGGCAGGAGGCGGAGGCGAAGACGGAGGCGGTAAAGGTGCGTCCAGTATAATTTGTATCGGGTCGAACGCTGTCGGGGTTGCACATGTCTGCCAGTCCGCCGGGTTGGTCCACAGCGGCTCGATGGCGTTCGAGTTGATTGCGTTGTTTACAAGCTCAAAAAGCTCCACGGCTTCGTTGTACGTGTCCGCTTGTATCTTCAGAATGTTGCCCACGACGCTGTAGTTAGTGGCCTCGTAGATGGAGCCGTGATCGAGCTGTTCGTCTGCAGTGGCTGGGTCCACCTGGCCACAGTTTCGTAGGTCTAGATCAACCCCCATCTCGTAAACGTCATCACTGTCCGTCGTTTGCTGAATTCCACTCTGTTCGTAAACCTGTCCGCCATAGAAACCAGGCATTCGCAGTGTGAGGGAGAACTGAGAATCAGCGGCTCCATCGTTCCCAGCAACAAACTGGTTGACCAGGTACTGCATCTTTGATGTCGGTATTCCGGTCGCCTGTGACCATGCATCCATCCTGCTTTGCGAATCTGCCAACGTCCACGTGGCCTGAGATTCACTTTCCATAGCAATGTGAATGTTGATTTCCCAAGGGCCGTATGCACGTCCGGGCAAAAGTGGCGGCAGGGGCGGAAAGGGTGTTGGAGGCGGTGGCGGGGGTGGTGGACTTGGAGGAGCCCCAGGAGGACTTTTCGGGGACGGGGGCGGTTGCGGTAACGTGACGGGTGCACTCGGAGGAGATGGGGGCGGCAAGGTTGGCGGAGGCGGAGACGGCGGAGGACGCAATGGCGGAGGTGGGGGAGGCAGACTTGGAGGTTGCCGAGGAGGTGGGCTCGGCGGAGGAGACGGCGGCTCTACGCCTTCACAGACCCTCGTGACAATCGGCATGAATGTGCTTCCGGATTCGGAATACGGCACCACGCTAGATCCCAGAAGAGACGCGTAGCGGAAAGGTGCCTCTTTGACGCCGTCCGAGTTCATTGTTTCAATCAAGAGCGAGACCTCGACGTTGTTTGTGCCACTGAAACCGCCGTAGGGGCCGAATGTGGTAGTGAACGGAGACGCAGACGTCGCCGCGTTCATGGTGATAACCAAATTGTTGCCATCGTCGAATGTGTGTCTTGATGGCGCCACAGTTCCATCCGTCACGAAGTACCCAGACTGCGAGTAGTTGCCTCCACCGCTCACGTGAACCTCGACCAACGCATCAGTGTTAGACGACGCAGCGGGTATGTTGGCGGTCCGCTGGCCCGACCCTCCTGCTATCTGCGCAGCGACTGTGATTGTCGACGCGGAGCAGGTCACCTCCACGGATTGGACCAGCCTGTACTTTTTGACCACTGCGAAGAGAAGCCACAGCGCGTCTGCCGAGTTCGACTTGATGGCCCCGTCGCGATAGTCTCCATTTCCCGAGTGGTGGTCCCAGTTGGGGTTGGCCTGCAGTTTGGTAAATTCGCAGTAGGCGTCGAGGGGGTCGTTGGAGTCGAGGCCGTCGTCGTAGTTGATGCGCGTTCCTTGGAAGATTTGAAGTGCCAGCACATCGTCTACCGTGAATGAACAGTCCTGCGAGAAGTCACCTGGAATCTCTCCGCCTCCGGACGCGAGGCAGGGATCGGTGCACGTGTTCATGCGCCTCCGCTGCCCCGGTCGTCGAGCCTTGCGCGCGGGTGGCAACGCGTCGATGACGCGCTTGCTCTGCAGCTGCCTGCGCCCAGAAACGATGTTTGCGTAACCTTGTCCCACGTCAACGGCCTGTCCCTGGGTGCGCGTCGACGTACCGCCCGAGTCTTCGATGGTCATGTCCACGATGGTCGCGCTGATGAGGGTGACGCCGGTGCCAACGACCGCCAGGTGAATCGTGCCGATGGTGATTGTTCCCCCTGTCGTGCTCGCCGAATCTGCGGCTGCCAGCGCCACCAAGCTTGGAGGGTCGTTGAGGCCATCCACCACTCCGGAGAAGCCACCCGCGTCTGTGTAGCTGGCCCCCGACCCGGAGCTGAGAACGTTCGTGTCCAGTGCTATCTCGATCTGGAACGCCTTGAGCACCGATCCCGCAGGGATACGCACGCGCACCGGCACGTCCAGCGTCGACCCCGTCTGCTGGAACTGGAACCCTGTGGTCTGTCCGAGATCAAAGTCGTTGTCTGCTATGTCAAGGTTGGCCTTGATGTTCTTGGTCACGGTCGCAACCGGGTGCTCCGGGCAAGAGTCCACTGTGAGGGCAATGGTCTGGTAGTGGTTGTCCAGTAGCGTGATGGTGCCTGCGGTGTTTATGGTCACGATGGAAGTTGTGTCGGAGGCGAAGTACGCCATCTCCGTCAGCGTCACCCAGGACGACTGACCGCCCAGGTTGACGATGCGCCGTCCGTCCGCGTAGTTGGTGGTGACGGTGGTACCACGCGTGCCTCCGCGAGCGAGTACGAGTGTGTTGTCCGTTTCCAAGCTCACGGTCCAGGTCAGGGACGTGAGCGAGTTCTCTACCTGGTCGGTAACCGGAAGGTTGACGAGGTCCGTCAGGCTGCCAAATACACCGGAGGCCGCGACCGTGCCTGCGGCGGACGGCACGATGGCCGTGCCGTCTAGTGTCGCTGGGCCAGTTAAAGAGAAAGTCGTCTGTGCCTCCACCACGTGCGTAGTCGAATCGCTGAGTACCACGGTCGCCTTGAGGGTCGCGCGGTCGTAAGACGTCGTGCAAGGAATGAATCCAAGCCGCGCCACGCTGACTCCTTCGTTGTATGAGGGGTATCCCACGACTTGCACGAGCAGCAAGGTAGCTCGCACGATTGCCACAGTGACCTGCGCTGTGTGAGAAGACCCTCCCTGCGTGTATGTGGCCTCCACCGTGAGTGACGTGCACGTGGCACCCGCAGTGATGGTCACCACGTTGCCGACAATGGTCGCGCAACTTGAGTCCTCGACTAGGATTGCGTACGTCACCCGCGCGTCGTTGGTGTCGTCGCGAGTCGTGCCATCCACAAACGTGGTTGTTTGCGTAAGCGTGATTGTGCTCGGAAGCGAGATTGGAGCAAGGCCGGCGTCATCACCACTGGGAACGGCCTTGGCTGCCGAGGCCGACAGGCTGATGCTCGCAACATCAGGAACCCCGATCAAAACGGAGATGTTGCCTGTCATGATCACCTGCCCACACAATGACCATTCCACCATGAGCTCGTTGAAAAGGCACCCCGCATCGGCACCGACTGCGACCTCGACCTTGTAAAAGTCCTCGCCGACATTTCCAGGAGCTCCGGGCGCCAAGACGTTGATGTTCTGGGAGTTGGTGCTTTTGGTGACCGACAGCGTCGAGTCGGAGAACCGGTGTGTACTCACGACTGTGCCGTCGCTCAGTTGCACCCACGCGTGAATGAAGCCAAAGCTGCCCTCTGCGTCCATCTTGCTCTTCGCGGTCGCCGAAACGCTCATGGTAGACATGTAGTCGCCATTCGACGCTACGGCTCCGCTGAGAAAGTCGTGGGTTGCGGGGGGGTTGCCATCAGTCCAGCTTACTTCAGTAACCAGAGCAAGCTGCAAGGCTTGTGGGTAGACGGTGGATGTGCCACTGATGGACAACGACGTGGTATACGAAGCATCCGATGGAAAGTTGGCAGAGGACGAAAGCTCGTAAGCCACGCCGGCGTCAGAGCCGATCGTCACGTACTTGACGTCGGTGCGTGTGGCTGACCCCGAGGCGACGGTAAACTTGGTAGAGAAAAGATCGATGGCGTCGTGGTTGCCGTCGCCCACCGTGCCGAATCCCATGACCACGGGCTTGTACCTGGAGGACCCGTCTGAGGCGCACACCAGTGGGGTTTGATCTGGCATCAGCATGCGCGCCGACTGGCCGTTGAAAGACTGCAGGGCTGCCCCTTCCGTAACCACCCCGCCTTCCACGATGGCTGGGCGGTACTCGTACACGAACGTGACCCCGCGACCAACGTGCATCTTCATCGTGTGCAACGGCTCGTTCTGTGACACGTGTGTGGTCTCAAACGCTCCCAAGTACCCGTGCTCGGTCACGCCATTGGGGCGGTAGGGTCGCGTCGTCTGGGTGTCGACGGTGCACGACCCGCTTGTCTCGTTGAGCGTCTGGTAAAAGCCGTTGATGGGTACGAGAGATGAAGACATGCTCTCCATGAACTGGCAAGTAGATTGGTCGGGAGTCTTGGCGGACCACGACGCGGCTCCCGAGCTGCGGTAGTCGCGGGTGAGCACGTGCGTCTGGATCAGGTACCGTACGCGCGCAAAGTCGGTCCACGCGTTGGTAGCATCCGACACGACTATTGTGCCGGTGTCGTCCCCATTTTCGGTTTCCATCCACGTGAAGATGGCCTGGTCCTCCGCTCTCACCACCAATGTTTGTCCGATTGCATGACCGGCGGTGGTGCTGGGACTCTCGCGTGCATCGAACATGTGGACTGACTGCCCAGCATAGTACGTGACCGACCCCGAGTTCACCATGTCTTTTGCCACTCCGTAGATGGCGGACGCGTCCGTGCCTAGTATGGCGTTGTCGTTGAGAACATTGAAGCGCATCTGTAAGAGAGGCACCTGTGTGCCCAAAGTCTGCGCCGCTGTGGTTGACGACGCTTTGCCAATACACTGCACGTTGACGCGGTTGTAAGCGGCGTCGTGTGTGACTACTGGAGAGTTGAACAGGTCCGTTGACCCCGAGACCACTTCCGCGAACGTGTACTTGGCGCCGTTGTAGAATATCTGCACCGTCCAAGCCTCCAGGTCGTCGTTGGGGGTTGAGGCAAACACGTCCACAACAAAACTCCCCCCCGTGTATACAGGATAGGTGGGCATGAACGCGTACACGCCGGTCCCCGAGACGATTGATGCCGTGAGAAACTGCGTGATGTAGGATGGTTTGAATACGAATGTCACTGTTTCCTTGGCCACAAACCCCCGCTCCGAGATGGCGTGAATCTGCGTGCCGGTGATGCTAGACGACTCAGTGCCATCCGCCACCAACTGAAGCGTGTATGCGATGTCCTCGGAAATCGCACCAGAGTCTCGGATGCCCGTCAACACACACGAGATGATGTACTCGTTGGAGGAGTCGGGGCTTCCGCATGTTGCATACGACCCCACGTTCACTGTCTGCCCCCCACCGACAAGTTGCAGGGTGTCTTCTGCCAAATTGACAGAGCCCTTGTGCCGCGCCGCCATTCCATCAAAAAGCATCAGATACACGCGCAGCTCGTCTGCGCCATAGTAGAGGAGAGGTGTAGACGTGGCCATCTGGGTGAACGCCCATCCTAGATTAGAGGTCGTACTCTGCCCAGTGAGATAGCTTCGCCCGTCCAGAGTCACGTCGTAGCTTACCGTATGAGACGGCGATGGTCTGTAGTGACTCTGCACACTGAAAGTGGTGGTCATTCCGTCGAGACCAATGTCTTCCTTTGTGGTTGACTGGCCCACGTACACGTGCCTCGGGCTGTTGGTTTGCGCAAGCTCTATGTACGCTCCACCCAGAAGCGCGTCAACGGTGCACCCCTGGGGAGCAGGAGGCGATGCTGGAGGCGGGGAGGGTGGAGGAGGCGGAGGGCTAGGCGGCGGCGAGTTTGGCGGCGGCGGCAACAGTGGTGGAGGAGTTTGCGGCGGGGGCGGCGGACTCGGTTTCGAAACGCCTATGCAATTCCAAAGCTTGCAATAGTACGCATCGTTGTCCTGGATCATGTCGTAGTCTGATGCTGGATTGCCGGTGTCTGTGCCACAATACGTGAACGTGCGACAATGACCGGCATACTCCGTGGGGCCATCCTGGTGGTTGTACTTGATGGCAACACAGTCTCCCTGATTTCCACAGATAGCCTCGCATGCCTGCGCGTCCTCGACTCCAATGTGGAGAATCGAGAACGCGCCGAGGTTTTGATCGTATGTAGTTGCTCCTAGGGAAATCTTGCACCGCGCAAAGCCCCCGTAGATTCCTGGCCCCTCTGCTCCGGCAATGTACGGCACCTCTGTGCATGCCATCGGAGGCAATGGCGGTGGCGTCGGGGGCGGAAGAGGCGGGAGAGACGGAGGGGGCGTCGAGGGTGGCCTTGGTGGAGGACTCGCCGGAGGGGCCGACGGCGGTCTAATCGGCGGAGGAGGCGATGGAGGCGGGGGTGCTGGAGGAGGAGGCGGCGGTGAGCTCGGTGGAGGCGGTGGTCGTTGAGGCGTTCCATCCGGTACGGCAGGAGGGAAGCTTGGCGGTGGTGGAGTGGGAGATGGCGGAGGAGGGCTCGGCGGCGGGGGCGATGGGGGAGGCGCTAGTGGTGGCGGAGGCGGGAGCGGAGGCACACTTGGCGACGCAAACGGGGGGGTTGAAGGCGGCAAGGGTGGCGGAGGAGACGGCGGGGGCGAGCTCGGTGGAGGCGGCGGTCGTTGAGGCGTGCCAATCGGTACGGCAGGAGGGAAGCTTGGCGGAGGTGGAGTCGGGGGTGCCGATGGCACAGGGGGCGGTGGGGGCGGTGGGGGCGGCGAGCTCGGCGGTGGCGGTGGTCGTTGAGGCGTTCCAGCCGGTACGCCAGGAGGGAAGCTTGGCGGCGGTGGACTGGGAGATGGCGGAGGAGGACTCGGCGATGGGGGTGCCGGAGGTGCCGGAGGTGCCGGTGATAGAGGCGGGGGAGGGGTGTTCGGTGGAGACCGCAAGCATCGATCAAGCCCGTTTAGCATCTGAGTGTGAAGAGACACTGCCTCGGCCGCGTTTGCAACTGCGGTGTTTAGTATCGTCACCTCGTTGTAGATCCCCTCCGCGATCCTCGACCCGGAACCAAAGAGTTCGCCGTATCCGATAGACACGACGCCAGAAGTTGCTCCAGCAGCCGCAGCCCCGTAGCTGTGAGAAACCACCTCTACTCCGTCGAGGTAGATCTTCATTTCCCCCGACGTAGAGTCGTAAGACATGATGTAAGTGTGCTCCTGCGCGTCCGTGAAGATAGTCGACAGAGACACGTCTTGCGTGCACTTCAGGTTGCTGGAGATGTCGCCCAATGAGTTGATAACGGTTGCAATGCCTGCGAGACACTCGAAATCCTTGTGTCGTCCGAGGAACACCTCGAAACGAGGAAACGAGTTCCCGTTCTTGTAGTACGTGCCGAAGATGGGGTCGTAGTCAACGTCTCCATTGGTGCTCACGAATGAGAACTTGGCAGCCAGTGTGAACTTGGACTGGTATGGGTCAAAGTCGGGAGTGGGTACGATCGCGGGGTCGTTGTCGCCGCGTAGAACACGAGCGCCATTCGTGAGCTGTGTCACTGAAGAGCCTATTGTCGCATCCGCGTTCAAGAATCCTTGGTCTTCCCACACGGACCCAGACGGCGTGTACTCGGACGTGTACCGCAACACGGTGTCGTAGCACTCGTCGAATAGTGGCGGCGGGGGTTGTGAAGGTGGGGGGGACAAAGGCGGAGGAGGAGGAGCAGACGGTGGTTGCTTCGGAGGCGGTGAATTTGGAAACGGCGCCAGTGGTAGTGGCGGAGGCAGCGGAGGCGGGAGCGGTGTCTCGCCTGGAGCAAACGGGGGGATTCCGGGAGGAGACGGCGAGAGAGGAGGGGGTGGAAGAGCAGGCGGAGGTGTTGACGGCGGTGACCCTGGACTAGGGGGCAAGAACGGCGGCGGCGGAGACGGCGGAGGAGGAGATGGCCTTGGAGCCTGCACCATCGTCAGCCTGTACTTTGTTGCCGCGGTTCTGTAAAGCGCATTCGATGGCGACGTTGGATCAAAGCGTATGTCGTATCCCATCTTGATGGGAAGAGCAAGTTGGTCGATTGCATTGTTCGTGGGCGGAGCCGAGTTGTAGCCCCACCCAAGAGTGTCCTCGACGCTCGCGGAGAGAACCACGCCAAGATCCCTCTCGTATGCAGTCACGAAGCGACCATACCCCAAAAGAGTCTGGAAAGCACTGTCTAGGTCTAGACAGTCGTCGTAAACGACATTGTGCTGGTTGTCGTAGCACATGGCGGAGAAGAAAGCCATGACATAGCCCTTGGAGATGTAGATGCATCTCTGGGAGATGTACAGTGGTGCTGTACAGTCCTCCACGTAGACCGTCGCCTCGCAGTCCGACGTGGTGTAGCCGATCTGGTCTATGAAGCATTCCGGAGGAGGTGCCGGCGAGGGAGGGTTCGGACTTGGAGGGGGTGGTGACGGATTGGGTGGAGGCGGAGGAGGTGGACTTGGAGGAGGGAGTCGAGGAGAAGACCCGGGGTCGTCGACGTAGCACGACGGTCCCGTCTCGTCTTGTTGCGCGTAGCATGGTATGAATCCCAGCGTGCCAATGGAAAGCTTGCACTCGAAGTCTACCACGTCGCAGTAACCATTTGTGGTTCCGACCTCAAACCATTGGTAGAGAAGGCCGTTGTCGTACAGCGCGTGGCTACAGGTAGTGCAAGAGAACCACGGGTCGGTCAGACTCAATGCAAACGTCACAGCCCCCGAGTTGTCGTTTAGGCCACTTCCACGCATCATGTACTGGAAGTCGACGTAGTAGATCTGTAGAGACCGAGAGTCCATAAACCGAAAGTTTATGATGTCCCCTGGATTTCCCACAAACCCAATGTTGAACCCGTCGGAGCTGTGGGTTGCTAAACCGCGCACGATTCCGCCATCTGTCGCCCCGACTGCAGCGAACTGGTCGTACTCGGAGCTCCCCGCATTGGGCCACCCGAACGGCTGGCCGTTTAGGGTCAATGTCACCGGACCCAGTGTTCCGGTCGTGCTGAACTGGGCGATGGCGGACGGGTCCAAGACGAACAGCTGCATCGGCGGAGGCGACGGTGGAGACTGAGTAAAGCAGTTTGCGGCTTCAGAGTCTATTGCACCATTGAAGCATGGGGTGTTTGTGCCCGATGTATCCACAGCGCAAACCGACGTCTCCCCTGCGTACGCGATTGTGGAACTTGCAATCGGTACGTCGTCAACGTCGTGCGCCACACACGCGGCTTGCAGCAGCCCAAGGAAGATGCCACCGGACAGTGTGTGTGTACAGGCTGCGCAGTTGTCGTATGGTATTGTTCCGGGGTAAAGTGGGAACGGAGGCGAGATGTTGGGTGGTGCCCCTGGCGGACTAGGAGCATCCGGGGGCCCTCCTGGTGGCGGGGATGGCGACCTTGGAGGAGGTGGAGCAGGAGGCAGTGGCGGCGCAGGAGGCGGACTCGGTGGAGGATGAGGGGTTGGAACAATGCAGGGCTGCGAGGTCGTTTCCGCGCCGTTGTAACACGTGTACGTTCCCAAACTGAACAGCTCGGCTTTGCATTGACCATCCTGTACCGTGCAAGACGTGGTCGCCACGAAGCCACATACGCCACTGGACGGAACGCACAGATGCGTGCACTCCGCGCATTGGGTCCAAGGTGGAGCTGGAGAGGGTGGAGGAGACGGTTCTCCGGGAGGCGAAAGCGGCAATGGATTTGTTGGCGGGGGTGGAGGTGTGGGAGCCAGTGCCAGTGGCCCGTACGTCATGCTGCTATGAACCTGACAGTAGTAGTACAGGTTGTTCGCGTGTGTGGCACGGTCAATGATTATTGAGAAGGATTGCCCTGCCGTGGTCAACCCCATAGACCCAGATTCAACCGGGTTGTTGACTCGAGTCGATGATCCAACGGCAAAAGGGTGGGCGGCATCGACGCCCTCGGACTCGAACGTGTACGTCTCTCCCGGAACGAATTCATAGGTGAGTGGGTCGATGCCTCTGAATGAGTAGTACGGTGAGGTGAACCCACCACCGCTGACGTAGATGGTATTTGGCGCTAGTGGTGGCGATGGAGGCGGTGGTGTCGGGGGCGAAAGCTCCGCGCACGGCGTGTAGCACCCCGGAGACGTCGTATCCACCCCAGTGTGGCACACCCAGGTCCCCCCAGACGCCGTGATCTCACAGCGCTCGGTTACCTCGTTCGTGGTGCACTCCTGCGACGCACCCAGCTCCACCATGGCAATGTTCATGAGGAAATAGTGCGAGCACCCCGTGGCGCACGGATAGCAAAAGGGCGCGACCGAAAGGACAAGCTGCTGCGGAGAGCTGAAGCTGCCGATCGTACCGCCTGCCACAAGCGTGTAGCGAAACTCCACGTGGTACTCCTGCTGTTGCGCGTCGTTCCAGTACCTAAACTCGATTTCCTCGCCCGCGGTGCCGATGATTCCCACCGCAAATCCAGTGCTGATGTAGTCCGACGTGCCACGAACCAGACCGTCCGCCACTCCGATGGCAGCTACCTGGTCGCAAGTGGTGGTCTGCGTGGTGCCGTCGACGGGGTATCCGATCTGAAAACCGTCCAAGAAGGCGACGGCCGGCGACATGGTCGCGGTGTCCGCAAAGCCTCCGAGGTTGGTGGACGTGGTGAAATGGGGCGTGCATCCGGCGTTGTTGGTGTCCAGACGCCGCCGGGACCTCAGGCCGCGGCCGGTAAGCTTCGCCAGCCGCCGCCTTGCGGTCGGAGCTACGTAGCGAAAAGTCACCGCCTCAGCGACGAAAATCTTGTATCCCTCTCCAGGGACCAAGGAGGTGAGCGAGCCCTGGAACTGAGCGCCGTCGTAGGTCGAAAACGCGAGCGAGCTCCCCGAGCGCGTCTTGATGATGTCGTCGGTGGTGAACTGGCCGCTGACAACCTCAATACCCGTGTCGAGGCCGTGGCTGTCAAAGGCGGCATGCCCCACCCAATTCCAGCCCGCTGCGAGCACGACGTTCTCCGCAGGGATCTGCGCCTCTCCGGTCTGCGCGAGGACCGATCCTGCTAGACCCGAAAAGAACAGCATATAGCCTCTCGCGAACGAAAGACCCATGGTCACAAGAAGACCCTGCCAGCCCGCACCGTCGTACGAGGCAAAGACCAGGCTTCCGTCACGTGTCTTGACAATGTCGTCCTGACTGAAGTCGACAGATGCAAGGATATCAAATCCGTTGGTAGTCTGGCCGCTGCAGTGGAAGCTGATCATCTGCCACCCCTGCACTAGCGGCACGTCTATGCATTCGTAGGTTGGAGGCGGAGCGTGTGGAGGCGGAGGCGACGGTGGACTTGGAATCGTCAATACGAGCGGGGACGCGAATGTACCAAGGCGGTCATCGGCGACGAGATTGTACACGAGATCACACAAGTACTCCTTTTTCTCCGCACTATCCCAGTAAAAGAAGACGATGTTCTCCCCCTCGTTACCGGCAAAGCCGATCTGGAAGCCCTGTGCGATCAGGTTGGATGTTCCGCGCAACACCCCGTCGTTGTCACCAAACGCGGCGATCTCGTCGAGAACTCGGCTCGGGTCGAAAGGATAACCGTAGTCCTGTCCGAACTTGCGCACCACCACAGGCCCGGCAGTGGCATCGTGGGTGTACACTCCTGCCTGCACATTCTCAAACGGCCAGTGCCTCGGCGCAGGCGGTGGCAGAAGCGGCGGGGGAGGAGAAGGCTGTGGTGTCGTTGGAGGAGCGTTCTCCGGCAACCCCGGAGGAGACGGAGGTGCCTCTGGAGGGGGCGAAGGCGGAGCAAAGGGTGGCGGGGGAGGCGATGTAGGCGGCGGAGGCGTCGGAGGAGGCGGAGAGGGGGGTGGAATGCTGGGAGGTGGAGCCGCGGGAGCCGGGCTCGGTGGAGGCGAAGGGGAGTGCGGAGGGTCGCGGGGAAGCGGAGGCAGCGGCGGAGGACTTGGCTCCGGAGGGGCGGGAGACGGCGGAGGCGGCGGCGACGGCTCCGGAGATCCGGGACTAGGAGGCGGCGGCGGCGGAAGCTCCGGAGACGGAGACGGAGCCGTGGGAGGTGAGGGGGGCGACGAGGGTGACATGAAACCACCGGGGGGTATCGGCGACGGTGGCGGAGGCAGCGGTAGCGGCGAAGGCGGCGGCGGCGGCGGCGGAGGCTTTGGATACGGCGGAAGAGT
>Ga0209603_1002751_pt1 | contig 15806 bp, 8 predicted proteins | sample COGITO_mtgs_1206_FD_184812 | JGI IMG/M metagenome (GOLD analysis project Ga0209603, IMG submission 184812) | Pelagic marine microbial communities from North Sea - COGITO_mtgs_120607 (SPAdes) (version 2) | ecosystem: Environmental > Aquatic > Marine > Epipelagic ... | reverse complement strand
CGTTTGGTTTCCAGTCATGATACAAGTCTGAATAGAGTTAGACAAGGTAATATTACTAGTGACAGATGATGGTGAAGCGTGTAAGTCTCCATACGTACCAGCCGTAGACTGAATATTTATAAAACTTCTATTATCATCTATAATAGTAGAGTTTGATATTTTAATTGCCATTTTTAGTTTCCTCTATTACTCTTCGGCAAGATCTTCGATTATCTCATCTGCACTACCTCGAGCAGATGCTTGAGATGCAGCAGTATCTATATTGCCTTCGCTGTCGTATATAGATGGCGCCTCAACATAAATCTCGTTTGGGTGTTCTAATACTCTACATGTAGTCCATGTATGGTCTTCACCGTCTATATTTTCAATTCTTGTATTAAATTCGTATTCGTATTCCATTTTTATTTCTCTTTAGGTAAACGTCATTTTTACTGTGCCACCGCCTGTCTGGCCAAGGAAAGGATTTCGTGGTGAATCACCACCGCTAGAGCCTGAGCCAGAATAAGTTTTTTTCCACTGGGTTACATAAACACCGCTACTTAGAAAAGTTGAATATGTTGAAGTGGCTCTTGACTGAACCTGCGACCCGTTAGAACTATCACTATCAGTATCCCAGGTTAAAATAGACCATCCTGTTCCATCACCAGAAGTCGTTGGAGCCTGATTAGGGTAATAGGAACTGTTGTTTTGCAGCTGCAACCAAAACTCATCATCTTGTTGACTACTCTGATAAAGATATCCATCTCTAAAAGTCATTGATCGTACAGTGCCGGCAGGTGATGAATATATTCCAGTAGGAACTGCATTAGTATCCAATGAACCAAATGCCCCAGCTCCGTACGGACTTCCAGTACCACCAGCATTTCTACCGAAAAGCGACGTGGCTGTATAACCGACATTACCAACAGTCATTGTATATTCCATATCATTAGCAGGAGTACCTGATCCTGCGCCCCAGCCTGTTGCTGTTGCTCTAATTGTAGTGTTATCCCAACAAGTAAAACCAACTAGCCAATGTTGTACTCCAGTTGCATCCCAATCTGGTTCAGTACCATCTCCTGGCCATTGTATTGATGAAGGCCAAGTTGGAAGATGTCCACTTGAGGATACGTCTAACATAAGTATGGCACATTTTCCTGTGGCGATATTAGACGCAGTAAATGTAGTAGGTGCAGATAAAGTCCGCCTCATAATTGGTTTAGACATGTCTAGGACTGTCGTTATTATTGTTGCTGAACCGTGGAACTGACTGTACGTGCCTTCAATATTGCTCATGTTAACCACTGCACGAGAATCGTTTATAACTTCAGTTCCTGATATTTTAATTGCCATTTATATTATCCTTAAGGTATCTCGCCAGCGTATGATCGTGCGTAGCATGACCCGCTGCCTTGTGTAAATTCACATGTTGAATATAAAGTTCCCTCATCACATACAACTTTGATTCTAAAGTCTGGATCAGCGGTATTTAAACTGAATGTTGTTTGTGCCAGGCCGGCGCTGCCCACTCTAGCCATCCACCCAAATCGCAGCGCGCCAGGTGAATTAGGAACACTATAATAAGTGCCTGAAGCATATCCGTCATCTACTGGAGTTGGGCCAAAAGTATAACCGGAAGGACTGCCAGGACCTGATTGTGAGTTAACATTATACTGAGCCTCTACTGAAGTAATATTAGTGCAACCTGATGTATCAATATATGTATGATAAACTGTTGCCACTGCCGCGTTCGTTCCACCAACATATGCAACATCTATTCTATCGTTAGCAGTGTCGTTTGAAAATTCTACTTTAGCAAATGCCTCAGCGGCGGCGCCGAAGGTGGTTTCCCGTATTTGAACATGATCCCACTGGGATATTAAAAACGAACTTGGTAGTGCTGGTGCGGCAGGTGTGGAATCGTACCCAGCCGCAGATGCGTAAATATCATTTGGACCAAAACATACAGTAGTAATTATCCAATATCTATTAGACGCCCAATTAGGAGTAGCCTGAAACGACCAATCGCCAGGAAATGTAGGTACATGGTGGGTATCGGTTATATCTAATAGCAATACTGCAGTTCTACCAGTAGCGCCGTTAGTATAAGTAAATGTTGTTGCCGCCGAAAGAGTCTTGGATAACATTGTATATGACAAGTCTATTATTGTTCCGCTAATAGCTTGAATGTATGGGTGAAATGATGTATATGTACCGTCCATATCACTGATTGATGTCAGCGCACGATAATCGTTAATGACGGTTGTCCCGCCGATCTTAATTGCCATCTTCGTCCTCCAGACTATTAGCGTTTAAGTTATATAGTTATTTATACTTAATCTCTTCTTTCGATATCAGATTCTTCTAGTTTATCTCCAAGCCATACTTCAATTACTTTAGCAGGTCCTGAACCAACGTTAGTTGCTCTATGCCATGTTTCTTTTGGAATGTCAACACTCATACCTGCATGATAAATTTTGGTATGCCTTGATCCTGGCATTCCATCGCCTCTATCAAGTTCCATTAAAACAGAACCACTTACAATATGCCAATGTTCAGATCTATGAAAATGTTTTTGGTCACTTAACGATTGGCCAACATCAAAACTTAATTCTTTAACTCTCCATTGGCCGTTAGTATCTAATACTTTGTATGTTCCCCACTTACGCTGTGTTGTAGGTTGAGACCATTCTTTTAATATCCAACTTGATGAATTCTTTTTATCTTCTCCACCAATTCCAAACTCAAACACAATACCTTCTACTGCCATCTCAGGGATGTTGTCTGATGTTCTATCACCACCATTTACAAATATAATAGTATCTGAAGGATATAAATGTTTAACCTGTTCTAAGCAATCTATCGCGCTTCCGTCCGAATCGTCAAAAGCTATTACTGCATCAACACAGGCAAGTTCTTTAACAATTGCTGCTCTTTCTTCGAATGGCATAAAGTATCTGCCTTTCTTTCTTATAAGCCATTCATCTGAATTTACACCTACAATTAATTGAGTACCGCTTAAAGATGCATCTTTTAAATATTCTATATGTCCTGTATGAATTGGGTCAAAGCCACCCGTGGCAACTACTGTAATCATTTATTCTTCCTCTATCGGTCTCATAAAGTAATCCCAAACAAAATTAACTTCTTTCTTTGATTTCATTTCATGTGGCATATCTATTACATCAGGATGGTAATACCAATCTTCATAAGGATATCCATGATTAAACGAAACATTTGGTACAACACAGACATATCCTGCTTTTTCTAATATTCTTTTTGCTTGAAACTTTTTATCAGTACCTAGGCGATATGAATCATGTTCAAACGTAACGATACCAAATTTATATCTTTCGAATGGAATCTTTTCTAATACAGCAATTGAAAAATCATCGCAATCAATTTGTAAGTAATCTATTTTATTATCAACAGAATGCATTGTAAATAATTGTTCATAATCAAGTTGAGTTGCATCTGCGCATATAACAGTACCGCTACGATTTTCTTTAAACTTATAACACAATGCTTCTGAGTTGTCAATAGAAATACCTTTCCATCCAAACTCTTCTTCAAGTAATGCTGTATTGTTATGAACGTAAGGATCGCCTGAACCTATTTCTAAATAAGTACCGTTTCTTTTACCTTCGTTTGCTGATAGCACAAACATATCTTGAAAATGTTTAGAGTGATTTTTATTAATAGAACTCAACCCTTCAAACTTAAATTTGTACCTATCTAAATCCAAACCGTTGTAAGGAATTATGTCAGGATAAAAAATATTATCTAACATTTTACAAACTTTTTCTTTCAATTTAGATGGAAGATTTTCTTTATACTTTAAATCAAAGAATAGTTCTTTACCATTTTGTTGTCCTGCGATATACCATGTAGCAAGAGCTTGATAGTATTGTAAATATATTGGTCCTGGGTATCCTAGTTCGCAATTCTCTTCAGTGAATGGATCCATTGATAACGCAATATTTGCATGCATTAAACAATCTTTCCATTTGGAAACATCTTCATAATGTTTACATAATAAGTAATGAGCTTCGGGTCTGGACGGACATAAAGCAACCGCGTCTTGAAACGCGCCTTGTACTGTAAATCCTCTATCTCTTTGTCTATCGTAAGCCCGGCCAATACCAATCATACATTTATATTGGAGCTCGTTATCTTCACTAAGATCGGCTGCTTTTAAATATAATGAAACAGCCATTGCACCGTTTTCTAATTTATCATATTCTTTCGCTAAATCATAACACAGCTCAGGATTCTTTGGATCCATAATATGTTTTTCAAGTACAGTTTGTAGTATCATACTCCGCTCCTCGCGACAAAATCAAAGAATACAGATTCAGGCATCTTTAATAAGAATGTACCATTGTCTTGGTATCCGAATGCAATAATAATATTTCCATTAAGGAATGTCATTCCTGTAGCAAACTCAATGTTATATTCTAATCCTGTTGTAGGATCTACTTGAGTACCTAAAAAGTGGAAGTCTTGAGTACGGTGTAATAAGTTCCAATCTTCATCCCATATAATAACACGATGATTATAGTGACCATCTTTACGTCCAAAGACATCTCTATTTAAATCAACCTCGTGAGTAATTGTCATACGACGACCTTCACCAATTGGATAAACCTGAGTGCCTCCTCGAAGATCACGTCCCATCTTTATCCATTTGTCTTCGTCAAGAACAACGGTAGAAGTCGTTCCTTCTACAGGATCATACTTACAAACTTCAACTGGGTTGCACCATTTAACAAAACACCATGGCATATCAATAATAGGCATCCAATTCTTTTCGCAGTAAGTACCATCATCACCAGGCGCAGGAATAGGATGTCGAGCAACTTCTTTCCATTCGTCGTCGATATATTCTATCTCTTGCATCTCCATACGACCTTTTCCTTTATCGTCGTAACAATCTCGTCTTACTCCACAAAGGAATAAACGATTATCCCAACTAAATAGTCGACCATCTTCAAGACCAATAAAGTTCCATGTTGGTGGAGTATCAAGTTCTGATGTATTAATACGACCCGCATGGATAACTTCCAAGTCAGCATTTAACTCGGTCATAATATTATAAGTCGTTAAACTAATATCGTTTTCTGGATGCAGGTATTGTAGAGGACCCCAAGTATGTGGAAACTTTTTACCTTCAGAATGGTAAAGAGTATAATTAACGTGGCGAACGTTCAATAGAATCCTTCCATCATGTTGAAAGATAGAAGGATTCATTATCCCGGTTTCGCCAGTTAACTCTTTGGGTAGTGTAATTGGGTGGATGCTTCCGCCACGTTTTAATGCATACTGCACCAATCCGTGATGACGTAAATCATGCATGTTGACTCCATAATGTATATCAAAATTTTATTTATTCAATCAAGACCAAGGAATATCTCTTGACGTGGTAACGCCCCTAAGTCTTTTTTCATCAATCTTCGCGTCGTAGGATGCAATTAATTCAGCAGAATTTAATGTATCTAACCATCCTACAACTTTTTCTTCTGTTAAATCAGCAAAAGCAGTAAAGTCGCCTTCGGCCGTATTTTCAGCAGATAGTTTTGTATATCCAACTATCCTTGCTGAATTACCGTCGTCGTCAACTCCAACTCTTAACCATTGTATTGCTATTACAGAATCAGCCAAGGCAACGCCGTCAGCGTTTGTCTGTGCACGCGTATCAAGTTTAAGTATTTGCCAAGAGTAAGTCATTTATTATAACCTACTCTGGTGCGTCTTCTGATTCTTCTTCAACAGGTGCAGCGTCTGCAGGCATAGGTGGTGTTACATCACTACCGTCGCCCCAAGGCATTGCAGCTTCTTCTTCGTTCACTTCATCAATTTGAGCCGTAACTCTATCAGAAATGTGATCTGCATATCCTTGATCTCCGTTCACAACATCTTGAATCCAACCTAAGACTGTTGCTTCAGTTAAATCTTCAAAAGCCGCAAATGATCCGGCTGGAACGTTGACTGCGGTAAAAGGAGTTGCTCCTGAAAATTCACCAGAATCTCCATTTGCATCTGTACCTGTAACTTTCCAAAACGTTTGGACCACGGCGCCGCTTAGAGTTGCTCCTTCTGAGTTTACTTGGTCGCGCTTCTTTAAAGAAGTAACTTCCCAAACCCATGTATAATCTGTACTAAGTGCCATTTTATTTTCTCCGTAATTAATAACTTAATGTTATATTTCTATTTATAATTTATTTCTATTATATCAAAAACCAGTTCATATGTCAACTGATTTATGAAAGTTTGTTCAACAATTTTGAAACCATGTCTTTAAGGTCATTAATTTCTTGTTGCTGATTATTTATAATGGTTTGTTGTTCTTTCATTCCTTCAATTACAAGCGCGATCATATTACCGTAAGCAACCGCCTTATTACCTTCAGGACCGGAAACAACTTCAGGCAATACCTTCTCAACTTCCTGTGCAACAACACCTGCCTGTATAAGTTTATCTGGTGCATTTGGATCTTCAACATCTTTTACATAATCCGTTCTTTCATATGTATAACCATTCAGCTGTAATATTTTACTTAACGCATCTGGTATAATTTCAAGATTAGTTTTAACCGCAATATCAGAATAAGCAGTAATATTACCACGTGTCCATATACCATTACCGAATGCACAATATAAAGTACCATTCATTCTGTGCTGTAACTGATGCGACAAGCCTGAGATTGACTGGTTAGTTCCTGTACCTACGTTAGTATGTGTCCATGTTAAACCGTATATATTACCGGGTGATGTGCCAGAAGCATTTGTTCTATAAGCTGCGCCCATTGACCAAACATGCTGATAACGAGTTGATGCATAAACACCAACCATACCTTTACCATAGTTAGCATCACAAAGAATATCACCAGCAATTCTAAGAGCCGTTCCTGATGAGTTAGGATCTAAATAATAACCTGTATTATTCCAATCATAATATATTGGTGTACGAACATCTGAACTAAATACTGCTCTACTTGATATAGCAGCTCTAAACGAACCATTGTTAATAATTAACATACCGTGGTCGTTTAACTGGTTAGCACCACCTACTCCACCTGCATTAGGATGCGACCAACCAATACCATACATATTTGCTGCTGAAGTACCAGCAGAGTTCGGTCTATAAGAAGAACCCATCGCAAACACTAACTGCAATCTTGTAGATGTATATGTACCAGTTGTACCAACACCATAATTCAAGAATGTATGATAACCATTCTGTTGTGAAGTACTGTAATTCGAAGTACTTGCTGGATCTATATAGTAGCCTGTACTATTTGAATCATAGTAACGACCAGCATACATTGAACCGCCATTTGTGCTATTCTCATCAAGTATTGGAATTGTTCTCCAAGCTCTCCAAGTAGGCCATGAACTTCTGAATCGTAAGTTGGTAATTGGTCCACCAACCATCTGCCAACCATAACCAGAAGTATTACTATTTCTATAATGGTATGCCTGAGTACCAACCCAATGGGATGTACCTGAAGGCTGATTACCTGGGTTAGACCATGAATCAATAAATCCAGAACCCCAAGTTGAAACGACGTTCATATCCTGACGACCCCAACCCATGGCACCTGTCCAATAGTTAGTATCACCGGTTTGTCTTGGTCTTGATCTGTAATATTCACCAGAGTTTCTTGTATGACCTGGTTTATTAATATAGGCCATTGTTCTGTTACTTACACCTTCAAATCTTGTACTATGAGCAGAAGCACCATCGAAGTAGTAAGCAGTATTATTTCTGTCGTATAGAATATTGGCTTGAATTGAGTTAGCATAGAAAGTACGATATACTTCAGCATTAGCGTTACCGCCGTCAATCCTAAGGGCCCAGTTTCCTGAACTGTTTAATAAACCGAAACCTGAACCATCGTAATATAAGTAACCGCGTCGGCCTGTACCTGAACCTTGTGAGCTTTGGTAACGATCATATATAATTAATCCACCTGAAGAACCACCACCGTCTAGGTGCCAATAGCTTCCACCAGGACTATAGAAATGTCTACCCGTTGCTTGGTTATATAAACCTCTTCCTGAGTTATAGTTACGGAACCAACCGTCGGTATACATCTCAGTTGCTCGACCTGTTCTACCTCTAAAGTCACCTTGACCTGAACCGAAGTAGTAAGCAGTGTTTTCACGATCATATAATATATTTGCCCTTACATCATTCATATATGAAGTAGAAGCAAAGTCACCGTAGTAAGAAGTATTGTTACGATCGTAGAATCTATCAGCTTGCAGATTACCAATTACATAAGTTGTTCCACCTACATAGTTGTTTAAGTATATACCATACCCAGGTCTTGCGTCTAAATGCAAGTTACCGTTTGTGACAGCAACCGATGCATGAGTACCAACGTAGCCGTTTGTACCAACATATAAGTATTGACCCCAAGTTGTATTAGGACCATGGAATGTACCACCTCTTTGTCTGGTCGACGTATTAGAGGTAGAGTTTTTATCCATATAATACCCAGTATCATTGGAATCGTAGAAGATTGGTGCTCTATAAGATGCTCGAGCATACATTTGACCAGAACCTGATCTTTCCTCCCAAGTACCATTAAAGTAAAGCGATGTATATGAGTTTCTATACCACAGCTGCATCCATTCGTTATCAGTGTCGTTATAAAGACCAACTTCACTAGCGCTAGATGACATCAATACGAATCTATCGTTAATTGAATAACCTTCCCAGCCGCCTTTACCACTGCCTTGAACAGCAACAGAACCGTAGTTACCATTAGGATAGTCTAAATAAACTCCTGAGTTATTATCGTACCCAGGATAAATTCTATTTGTGTATAAAGTATTGAGTCGAGAAGTACTTGCTGGGTCAACATAGTAACCTGTATTGTTTCTATCATAGAACAACGTTGCACGAACATCATCTCTAAATACTGCACGCGGTCCAATAGCAGCTCTCCACGAACCGTTATTGATAATTAACATACCATGATCACTTAACTGATTAGCACCACCAAGTGAACCTGCGTTTGGATGCGACCAATATACACCGTAAGCATTCTGTGTAGAAGTACCTGCAGCATTAATCGAATACTGATCATCCATATTAAAGATTGTTTGTAATCTTGTAGATGCGTAAGTACCAGTAACACCGACACCATAATTCATCATTCTCACGGTTCCATTAATCTGAACCGTATTCATGTTAGATGTAGAGGCAAAGTCTCCATAATAACCAGTATTATTAGAATCTATGAATCTTTGTGCATACAGATCACCGTTACCAATGTTGGTGTTATGTACTGCGGTAGTACGCATTGGTATCTGACGTTCTTTTGTTCTTGATGGCAAACCTGAGTTCGTAATCGAAGTTACGAGGTTAATATCATCGCCATTTGCATTTCTTACGTGAACTGCAAACGAATTCCAATATGATACTCGCGGCCACCAGAAACAAAGAACTCCACCGTTTTGGAATACATACATTGTACTGAAACCAGCTTTACCGATATGTTGACCGGAATAGTTGATAATAGTATTAGCGTATAAGTAACCTTGTGCGGTAAACATAAACGGTATATCACCAGAATAAGATTTACCTGTTGCTTCAAGTACAAACGAAGCTCCGTTAGTGGCAGTGGCAGGAATACTTGTTCTTACCAATGTACCTGCAGTAAAGTCAGAACCTGAATGTTTGTAAGTTCTTACATAATTACCTCTTAACTGAAGATCGTATAATCTCGAGTTAGAAGCAAAGTCACCGTAGTAACCAGTGTTATTATTATCATAATAGATTGGTGAACGAGTCTCATTGAATGCGTAGAAGATACCGTTTGTATCGAGTCTTGCACCTTCTCTGTTCGAAGTATAGAACATTCTTGTTCTTCGACCAGAATAATAGTTGAGGTATAAATCTTGGCTACCTTGCGCATCAATGTGGAAGTTACCACCAAGATACATTCTACCGTTATTATTTACAGAAGTAAAGGTTGCGCCATTTTCCATCTGAATGTTATTGAATCTAACATTACGCATTCTTGCATCACCTTGGCTTGAACCAAAGTAATAGGCGGTATTTTCACGTTCGTAGAATATGTTAGCTCGTACATCGTTCATGTACGATACACCACCGAAGTCACCGTAGTAAGATGTATTATTTCTATCGTAGTAAATTGGAGATTGAATAGAGTTGTTTACATAAACTGTTCCGCTGTTATACCACTGTAAATATAGGTTATTACCTGAACGAGAATCTAAGTGCAAGTTACCGTTTGTAGTCGCAACACAAGCTTCACTTGATACATTACCGTTTGTACCTACGTATAAGTATCTACCCCATGTCAGGTTCGGTCCGTATAATGTTCCGCCTCTTAGTCTATTTCCACTATTACTTGTTGAGTTAGGATCTACGCGATACGTAGTATCATTTGAATCGTAGAAGATTGGAGCTCTCCAATCTTGAGAACCTGTACCACCAGGACCATGTAATCTACCGTCATTCGCAATATAAGATCTATCAGAACCGTCTTGTCTAAACTGAACAATTCTATTTGAGTTTCCGTTAGATACAATGTACCAACGGTTACTGTGCATTTGTATTTTACCAACACTTGCACCTGGGTTACCTGTCCAAGTTGAACTACCGCTTGAACGAATATCTGAACTTGTTATATTAAGAGCGTTTGCACCGCCGTTAAAATCAACATCTCCATTAAATACCATTGCATTAAATACAGAAGTACTTGCTGGGTCAGCATAATAACCAGTATTATTAGAATCATAATAACGGGCTGCATACATATCACTGTTGTTGCTGCTGTTAACACCAAGAACAGGTATTGTCTTCCATGATGAGAATGAAGACCATGAATTTCTGAATCTTAGGTTTCCAATCGGACCACCTGCCATCTGCCAACCGTGTTGTGCTCCACCATTAGAATAGTGATATGCTTGTACACCAACCCAATGCGAAGTGCCGCTTGGTTGGTTAGCCGGGTTGCCCCATGTATCAAAGAATCCTGAACCCCAATGGGCAACAGTATTCATATTTACATTACCCCAACCTTTAGAACCTGTCCAATAGTTAGTATCACCGGTAATATTTGGTCTTCTACCGTTGTTACTTATTGCACCACTTCTTGTATGACCAGGCAATCCAATCATTGCTTGACCACGAGCACTTAGGCCTTGCCAGTTAGTATCACCAGCTGGGTTAGAATAATAAGTTGTATTATCTGAGTCGTAGAATAATGGAGCACGGAAACTAAATGGTGATTGAACATGACCACCTTGATGCAAGAACATATTATCACGTCTTGTACCTTGTGATTTAACAAAGAAGTGTAATTGTCCTGTAGACCATCCGTTTACTGTACCTGCACCTTCTTTCTTAGCAATAAGACCTGCTAGGTTAACAGAGTTACCAGAAGTAGGACCTTCGCGAGATGTAAATACTAAACTCGTTGTTCCTTGGTCAACACCGCTATTGTTGTGTATCGCAAGTGCAGGTATAGAAGCATTAAGTCCTGCACCTGTATGATCTTGTCTTACATATAATCTTGTAGTATATTGGCCAGGATTTCTATATGTTGCACCGTCCCACTGATAATGCGATTGACCGTTTGAACTGTTTCCTCTAACATAGGCATACTCTCTTGCATACAGATAATTTGCATCAACAGCATTCATTCTTGAAGTTGAAGCTGGATCTGTATAGTAACCTGTATTATTACTATCGTAGAAAATTGGAGCTCTTAACGAACTGCCTGCCTGTAAACTGTTATTAACATAAACGTTATTACCGCCAAGTGGATCAGATCCGTTATTAATGGACATGACCTGCGTGCCCATGTTATAATCATTATAGAAGCGCATGCCGTTATAACCAGCAGCCGCTCCCATCTTAATACCGGTATGGAAAGCAATTCTTAAATCAGGGTATGGATTAGACCAAGCACCTGGCTCACGGAATATTGCATAAGCACTACTTTGGTCGGAAGCAAAGTATAAACCAAATGCGTCGTCTTGTGAAACAGCATCCATGTGAACAAAACGTTGAGCTTTAACAAGATTCAGTCTTGACTCACTATGTGGGTCTATATAATAACCAGTATTATTTGTATCGTAACCAATGTCAAAGTAAATATTTTTGCCTGAAGCGGAACCGGCGTTTCTTCCATATACAAGTGGAGTTAACCAACCTGAATAGTTATCGTTATTCCATTGTGTCTTATATGCAAGGTCACCAGTATGTGCTGAATATAATTGGAACGAATGATTAGCTGTTCTTGTACTTAATACAGAACCGTAAGTATATACCGATGTTCCTGGAGAGTTAGTATAATTCTGAATGGCGTTATACTGAGTGACAGTAAATTTACCAGAAGTATTAACAAGGTTCTGCCAATCAGATTCTTGGTTAGTTGTATTAATAGAACCAACGTTTGTATTATCGCCTCTTGCATTAATATGTAGACGATTTAATCTCGTTGTATTCTGAGGATCCATATAGAATCCTGTATCCTGTCTATCATATAAAATGTTAGGACGAATATCATTCAGATAAGATACACTATCCAAATCCATATAGTATGCTGAGTTATTATTATCACGGAATATTGATGCATATACATCATAATCTGTTTTAATATTCGAGTGATAATTAACTCTCTTAAGAATCGGCATGGTGAATTCACGAAGAGCTCCACCACTTGGATAGTTATAAAGAATTCTTAATCTTACATATCTTACGCCGCCACCATCTGAACCGCTATAAGGAGTATGTGTTAATGGAATCGTTGTATGATTTCTAAATGTTTGCCAAGTTGTTTGCGTAGGTATTGTTCCACCTACAACAAAGTAAGTAGTACCTGTATTACCAGCAATTGGTCTCTTATCTTTATCGAATCTCTCAATACCATAATAGAGTCGACCGCCTGAGCCTGAAATTGTTTTCTGATGTATTTCACCAAATACCTGTTCGCCTGGCTCAACTTCAATATAGTCTGAATAGAAGTTTCTATATGCAGCAGTTCTTAATACGTAAGAAGAACCACCAGGAGCGTCCGATGATTTAACGAATTCAGCGGTGTTAGATGTTGTAGGATTCTCAGCACCTTGCATTGCTTGAATAACACGTTTCTCAAAGTACATAGTACCATCAAACAATGTTTCATCAGCAGCACCACGAGTATATAATTTACTCAATGATATATTTTCATTACCACCACTTAGGTTGTAATTAGAAGCTGCCATCTCACCAGCAATTAATAAATCACCATCTTCAGTTAGATTGAATCTATCGCCTATACCATTAAAGTGAACAATGAATGCAGACCTTGCGCCTTTACCACCAAAGTTATAATTGTCATGTACTAACCAAGGATATTCAGCTTGAGCTCCACTATTTCTCATTCCAATCAAGTATCTGTTATTGTGATAGATACCAAGTGGATATGAACCAGAACCTGTTAGGTTACCTATATTACCAAGCTCAAGAGTACGCATTCTCGAGCGATCATCAAAATGACCAAAGTAAGCTGTATTATTTGAATCATAATAGATTGGTGCGCGCATTTGGTTATTTGCGAGGAAGTAACCATTTGCTGTTTCAGCCTGTTGGGTTCCGTTATAGTATAAAAGTGTTCCTGCGTTTCTATACCACTGTTGGCTCCATTCGTTATCGGTATCATTGTAAATACCAACACGTTCTGGTCCATTTGACATTAAGACCCATTGGCCTGCGATAGAATAACCAGCCCAACCAGATTTGTAACCGCCAACTTCCATTGAACCGTAATTACCAGAAGCAGCATCAGCATAATATGTAGTTGCATGGTTAAAGTAATATCTTAATGCCTGTATTGCGTTAACTCTTGTCGTACTTGCGAAGTCACCGTAATAAGCTGTATTATTTGAATCGTAAAAGATTGGTGAACGCATTTGGTTATCAGCAATTGCATAACCATTTTGAGCTCTTAATTGTTGAGAACCGTTATAGTACATGGCGGTTTCACCACCATTCTCGCCTCTGAATAACCAATGATTATTTACATCGTTATAGATACCGCTGGTGTTTGAGTTGTTGTGCATGAATACAACACGACCACCAATTGAGAATCCTTCGTATCCGCTTCTTCCGCCGCCGTCAACTTGTAATGAACCAAACGTTCCTGTAGGTTCACTTAATACAACCGCGTTACCATCAAGAGTAATCGTATCCATTCTTGATGAACCGTTAGGATTCACATAATAAGCAGTGTTATCCTTGTCGTAGAAGATAGGCGTATATAGAGCGGAGTCAACTGCTAGGCTACCAAATATTTGCGACTTATAACTATTTCCTGTATAAGAACCCCATCTTTGTACTGCGTTCCAAGTACCTGTACCTATTGTTTCTGATAGGTAAATTGGAACACCACCGCCGTGGTCAAACTTATGGAATTTATGAGCCCAGGTATTAGAGTTGTAATTACCTCTCATCACAAGACCGTCTACATTAGCATTAGCAGCGCCATTATTGACGTTACCAATATTGATGTTCATATAGTATTGATATGAATAATTTGCTGGGTCAGCATAGTAAGCATTATTATCTGCGTCGTAATAACGTTTGGCGTACATATTATCAGCGGTTACATTACCACTATAATTACCTGTTACTGCATTAACTCCATCCCAACGATAAGTAGATAAACCTAAGTTACCTGTATTAGTAACTCTTGGTATAATATCACCACCGCTCGCTCCGTTATTTTCACCGAAGACATAATGCGTAGTTCCACCTTCTGTAGACTCAAACGCCATTGCCAAATTAGCACCTGACGTATATGAGTTATCAGAATGCCAAACTTTAATAGAAGCTTGTTGTAATCCACTTAACCCTGGTGTTTCAGTCGAACCTTGGTCGGTCATTGTAATACCAACACCACCGCCATTCGTTTGTTTCTGTAATTCTATACCTGAGCCCCAAACTTCAAGTTTGTTTCTTGCTCTTACTCGGTTTGCATCTACTCTAAATCTTTCAACACCATTTGTATCAATCTTAACTGCATCGTTACCTGGGAATCCAATTAAAGTATTTGTATCACCGCGATGTCTTACATAATCATCAATGTCGATACGAGACATCTGAGATGTGCCATCAGGGTCAACATAGTATGCTGTATTCTGATATGAACGGAATCGGTCCATGTCAGCAAAGCCTGTGGAGTATAATGTTTTATTATTTCTGATTCGTAGGTAAGTGCCGTCTTGCATATACAGACCGCCACCCCAACCAAAGGCAAGTTCTTCATCTTTGAGGAAGGATGCTGTACCACGACCAAATATAATACCGTCGTTATTACCTTGTAAATAAATTGAACCACCGACATGCAATTTAGGATTGCTTGGTGTTGTTGTTAATGCTGTATTGTCACCGCCGTCCGTATATGTTGGAGCAGTTGAGTTGGCAACCATAACATTGCCGTTATCATCAACGATTAATGCTTCACTATAACCTGATGTCCAGAATCCCCAGTTGGTTCCTGATTTCAATACTTGATATAGGTTGCCTGAACTGTCACCACGAATAGAACCACCGTCTACTCCATCGTGATAGAAGTGAATATATCTTTGACCGTTTCCTGCTGGGTTAGAGGAAGAATCAATTAGATTCATATATTGTAAAGCGTACCCACCAGAAACATTACCACTTATTGCGATTGAAGGATTACTTGTAGTTCCGTTTCCGTCTCCGTAACCCATCAAGGCAATACCACCATTACCTGATGTATCAGCCCATCTTGAATTATTTGCGATGTTTTCTATTCTTACCGCACCAGCAAAGGT
>Ga0209603_1002734_pt1 | contig 15868 bp, 17 predicted proteins | sample COGITO_mtgs_1206_FD_184812 | JGI IMG/M metagenome (GOLD analysis project Ga0209603, IMG submission 184812) | Pelagic marine microbial communities from North Sea - COGITO_mtgs_120607 (SPAdes) (version 2) | ecosystem: Environmental > Aquatic > Marine > Epipelagic ... | reverse complement strand
TTCTGATAACTCAGGAGTATTTGCAGGATCCTCTAACCAGATCAATGCATCCTCTGACAGCAATTTAGTAGCAGGAGGTAGAGGTAACTGCATTGCTGGTACTAGTAGATGTAGTGCCCTTTTAGGTAGTACAAACAGTAGAGTAGATGATGGTAGCACTAGTGTTATTTTAGGAGGATCATCCAACACTCTCTCTGGTAACAACTCTGTTATTCTCGGAGGAATATCTATTACAGAGACAAGAGACAGGGTTACAAGGATTGGTGGAGATTTATTAGAGGTAGACGGTCATTTTTCTGCCTCTGGGTTACTCTACCCAACAGCATCTGGTACTGTAGGACAGGTTATTACAACTGATGGTTCCGGGGTGTTATCCTTCACTACTGTAGGAGGAGGAGCATCTACATTAGAAGGACTAACGGATACTAACCTATCCCCTACAATGGACTCAGGATCGTTGTTGTTATGGAATGGAGATAAATGGGTAGCTGATAATACACCTCATAGTCTAGGTATTCAAGATGCTAATACTCTCTTCAATGTAGTAACACCAAACTCTAATGATGTTATTTTATTTGAAGAAGGAGAAGGTTTAGCAATCTCTTACGGCACTAATACAGTAACATTTGACATTGATTTAGATTTCAGTTCTTCTTATGAAGATGGAACTCAAGCTTCTTCTGTTTGGAGAGCACAGGGTACTGGTACTCACATCAATGCAGTTTTAGAAGCCAAAGGAACTGGAGCAACTACTGCACAGGTACCGGACGGAGCAGTAACAGGAGGAAACCTTAGAGGAGGATATGCAACAGATTTCCAAAAACTAAGAAGTGATGCTAATCAAGTAGCATCTGGTACTAACTCTGTAGTAGTAGGAGGATCTTGTAATAGAGCATATGGAGCTCACTCCTCAGTATTAGGAGGACAGGAGAACACAGCAGGAGGTACATTTAGTACAGTATTAGGAGGATATCAATCTTGTGTAGGAAACTCTGGTACTTACAGTACTGCTTTAGGGAATAGAGCTCAAGTCAATGCATTAGGATCTTTCTTATTTAGAGATGGGAGTGGAACTACACCTTATGTACTAACTGATACTAACACAGCAGCATTTATTGCAAGTAAGTTTTATGTAGAAGGTACTCATGAAGTATCAGGTAGTTCTTTCTCTTCAGTAGGAACACCAGACACCACAGCAACATCACCTACTACAGTATCTGTAACTATTGATGCTGACGATCACAACTTCTTCGAACTATCTCTTGCAACAGGAACTGCTCATACCGTTGGTATTGCAAATGGACAACCTGGACAGACTCTTGTCATCAAGACTGTACAACCTTCTTCTGGAACGGTAGGATCGGTAGTTTGGACAGGTACTACAAACATCAAAGAAGCATTTGATGCAGACAACACAGTCACTGCTTTGAATGATGCTGAAGATATCTTTACTTTAGTTAGTTTCGGTACTGACTGGTACTTGAACGGTATCAAACGATTCTCATAACATTATGATAGTTCCATTTAGCTTTCAGAAGCGTACAAGGTTATGGCAACCTGGTGATGCTCCAGGAATAGTTTCACATTATGACGTAAGTACTTCTGATGGGTATGCTGGTGGAGGACCTTTCTCTCCCATAACTAGTCTTGTAGATTTACAAGGATACAGAAATCTATCACCAGATGGAAGTTCTTCTATAAGTTTAGGGATCAACCAAAACTCTCTCAGTACTGTTGAGTTAGATGGATCAATGCAATTCCTTGCTTCCTCTACAGGAGATTATTTCACTAGTACTGGAAACCATTGGTCTATCATGGTATGTAGTCCTTTCAATGTAAGCAACTCTTCTGACTCTATGTGGGCTTTAGATGGGAGTTGGAGAGACTATCAATACGCTGCAGGAAATGCTTTAAGCTTTTATGGAGATTTAGCTTTAGGAAATGGTAACACTTCTATTACTAATATTAGCAACACCACCAATCTTGAAGGACGCTTCACAATAGCATCAGTTGCATTTGATAGAGGTGGAGAAGGATCAGATGCTATCACCACCAGATTAACTTCCAATGTAGGAAACTTCAGTAAAACAGGAACTTACAGTGGTCAGATATTTAACTCACATACTTTGAAGATAGGAGCATCAAGAAACAGCAATCAGAAGTTACCAATGCACTTTGCAGAGCTACTACTAGTAGCCTCAACACCAGGAGAGTCAAGTGGAGACTTCACACATTTAGAGAAAGCAGAAGGTTATTTAGCACACAAATGGGGATTAGAAGGAAACTTAGACAGTTCACATCCTTACAGGAACACCCCACCAACAAAACAAGATTAGAATATTATGGCACTAACTCCAGAAAACTGGAGGTACAAGGATCAACTCATCACAGAGATTTCAGACATGCCAGAAGGCACTTATGGATTTATCTACAGAGTTACCCACCTCCCAACCAAGAAGAAGTACATAGGAAAGAAGGTTCTTTTTTTCAAAAGAAATGTAAAGTTAGGAAAGAAGGAGACTGAACAGTTGAAAGAAGAGAGAAAGTCTCAAGGGATAAGAGGAAGGGTACCTAGTAAGAAAGAGGTAATCAAGGAATCTGACTGGAAGACTTATTATGGATCACAGACTGAGATCAAGGATTTAGTTAAAAAATCTAAACCTGAAGACTGGAGTAGAGATATTTTAGAGTGGTGTTCGAATAAGAAGATGTTGACTTATTATGAGATTAAACACATATTTATCAATGATGCGTTAGAGAATGGCGATTTTCTTAATGACAACATCCTAGGAAAGTTTTACAAAAAAGATTTTAAATAATGGCAAGAGTAGTAGGTGGTTTATTAAAATCAGATAAACCAAAGATATCAAGACCAGGTGTACATTCTAAGAAGAGAACTTCAAACCACAAGGGTTCTAGTAACTACAAGAAGAAGAACAGGGGTCAAGGAAAATAAAGTTGTTTATTAGAATAATATTTCTTATCTTATCATTATGGATTCATACACAGATTTATTAGACAAGTACAGATTTGACTCTAACTGGACATATGTTGGAAGGGGACAGAATGGATCTGTTTACAAGAAAGGTGATGAAGTAATAAAGATCACTACTGATGAGGTAGAGATAGAACACGCCCAAAAGGTAGATGGAAAACAATATCCTTCTCTAACACCTATCTATGATTTAGATATCAAGGAAGAGAGTTTAGGTACTTACAAGATGCCGATTATGAAACCAGTACCATCTACTGTAAAGTCTTCTATTGATAAATCCTATCAAGAGATAACAAGGTTCATTGAATCAGGAGATCAATCAGAGATAGACAATCTCACTCCTTCCTTACAGAAGTTCTTCCAACAGGTCAGGAAAGACTTTCAATCATCAGGTATTCCTTTAGATGAAACAGACATTCAGGGTGACAATGTGATGGTAGATTCAAAAGATAAACTCAAACTAATTGACTATTAAGTTGTTTTTCTGATATTTTCTTCTTATATTAAGATATTAGAAGGATAAATGTATGGAGGAGAACTCTATTGTTTTAGGTTATTTAGAAAACATCTTAGGTAGAAGTTCTAAGAAGTCCAAAGACAACCACGCGTTTCACTGTCCTTTCTGTAACCACAGGAAACCTAAGTTAGAGGTAGATTTGAGAACCAATGAAAAGGGTCACAATTTCTGGAACTGTTGGGTATGTGGTACTAGGGGAAAGACTATTAAATCTCTTCTAAGAAAACTAAAAGTAGAGAAGAGTCTCGCTACTGAGATTCTACAGTACATTAGAAAAGGAGAGACCTTTGATTACGAAGATTTACAGATAGTAGAGTTACCTAAAGAGTTTCAACCTCTATCTAAATCTTCCACCACCTCAATAATCGCAAATAAGATAAAGAAGTATCTTTACAGAAGAGGATTGACTGATCAAGATTTTATCAAGTACAATATTGGATACTGTTTGAAAGGAGAGTATCATGGAAGGATTATTATTCCTTCTTACAGTGAGGATGGGGTATTGAATTATTTTGTAGGAAGATCTTTTGAAGACAGTTATTTGAAGTACAAGAATCCTCCTGTATCCAGAGACATAGTAAGTTTTGAGAATCTAATAAACTGGAATCAACCTATTATTTTAACAGAAGGAGTCTTTGATGCTATGGCTATCAAGAGAAACGCTATTCCTATTTTAGGAAAGAATATCTCAAAGTCTCTAATGAAGAAACTTATTTTAAATAAAGTAAAAGACATTTACATTGCATTAGATAGAGATGCTTTCAAAGCAGCTTTAGCTCACTGTGAGAGGTTCCTTTCCATGGGAAAGAGGATTTACCTTATAGATATGCAAGACAAGGATCCGAGTGAGATGGGGTTTGAAAACTTCACTCGGTACGTACAATCTGCTGAAGAGCTTACCCTCACAAAACTTCTTCAGTACAAACTATACGGACACCAATGATTTACAAAGGTGCTAATGTTCTAAACGAACATAAGAGAAAGACTCTTCAATATGATGGAGAGCTTGAACAGATTACTTTTCTTGACAGAAGGGTATACAAGAAAGAAGAAGGAGTTTACTATCCCTCTGTAACAACAGTTTTAGCATACATGCCTAAAGCTAAGTTCTTTGAAGGATGGCTAAAAGATGTAGGTCACAATGCTGACCTTATTATGAGAAAAGCTGCTAATGAAGGAACTGCAGTACATGATGCTGTAGAAGACTTGATTGCAGGAAAGGAGATTACTTGGTTAGATGATTTTGGTAATGCAAAGTACAATCTAAAGGTATGGCAGATGATCTTGAAAGCAGCAGAGTTCTTCAAGAAATACAAACCAGAGATTATTGCTTGTGAAGAATTTACTTTTTCTGATAAGCATGAATATGCTGGTACTGCAGATTTGATTGCAAAGATAGATGGAGAGATCTGGTTGATAGATGTAAAGACTTCCAACAATCTAAACAGAACTTATCACATGCAGTTAGCTGCTTATGCTAAAGCATGGGAAGAGATGTATGGTCAGAAGATTGACAGAACTGGTATCTTATGGTTGAAATCCTCTAAGAGATCTGAACCTAAGAAAGAGGGTCAGTATTATGGTAAAGGATGGGAACTGAAGCAGATAGATAACATTGATGAGAACTTTGATTTATTCAAAACCATTTATGAACTCTACAAGATTGATAACCCAGTAGTAGAACCTATTTATAAGCAATACCCTATCAAAGTAAAGCTATGAAATTAACTGAAGCTCTTTTATCTGAAGTATCTTCTAAACCTAAAGCTATCTTTATGGCTGGACCAGCAGGTGCTGGAAAGTCTTTTATTTTAGATAAGTTAGATTTAGATAAGTTCACTACAATAAATGTAGATGACACTTATGAAGAGTTGCTAAGAGCAGAGTTTGGTCAAGAGATAGACTTCAGTAAGATGTCTCCAGATCAGTTATCTCAAGCAGGTAAGTTTATGGCACAAGCCAGAAAAGCTACTGATAACAAGTTAGCTTCTGCTAAAGAGATGTTTGATGATATTATTATTGATGGTACTGGAGCATCACCTAATCCTTTATTGAAAAAGAAAAAAGATTTAGAGGACTTAGGATATGATACTTTTATGTTTGCATTGTATGTATCACCAATGACTTCTTTGAAGAGAAATAATGATAGGAGTAGAAGTTTACCTACAAGTGCTGTATTAGGATCCTGGGCAGGAATAGCAGGAAGTGTTGATCAGTATGCTCAAGAGTTTGGAAAAAACTTTGTACTAATAGACAATGATCCAGAAGGAGCAGACACTTCTTTTGATCCTGAAGCTATCAAGAAAGCTTTTCCAATGCCAAGAGGTAGAGATAAGTCTCCTGAAGAGATTGAGAAATCAAGAAAGAAGAAAGAAGAATTGAATAATAAGATTGCAGGGTTATTATCAAAAGACAGACCTGCAGTAAGTTTTGAAGAAGCAAAGACAAGATTGAATCAGTTTTTGAATTTATGAGAATAGGAGTAATAGGAGGAGGTTTCAAACCACCACATAAAGGACATTACAATTTAGCAAAGAAAGCCTTACAAGAGATTGAAGGTTTAGATCAGTTAAATATTTATGTAGGTGGTAAAAAGAGAGAAGGTATTTCTATTACTCAAGAACAGTCTATTAGGATCTGGAAAGAGTATGCTAGGACTCTTCCAGGTAAGGTGGAAGTCTTTCCTGCTGAATTTCCAATAGGAGCAGTCTACAGTGCTGCAAGTAAAAATCCTATGAATGAAGTTTATTGGACCTTAGGAATAAGAGACACTACTGATAGAGAAGAGGTAGAGAGAAGAAAGCAACATTTAGTAAAGAATCCTGAAAAGTATCCAAACTTGAAAGTAGTAGAGTTAGATGATTTAGGGATTGAGGTTAGTGGAACAGCTTTGAGACAAGCATTATTAGAAGGAAACAAAACCTTAGCTTTAGAGATGTTACCTAAAGAGGTAGATCAACAAGCAGTATTAGATATCATTATGGACACACCAGAAAATAGAATAGGTGAAGCTATTGACAATCTATTTGAAACTTTCATTATTGATGAGAGAGTAGATTTCAAAAGATTAGAGAAAGTATTAGATGATATGTTTGAGGATCTAGACTTAGACATAAACTTCACCAGACATTTCAAAGAGAGAGTAATAGAGAGAGGGTTGACTGAAGATGACATCATTGAGTTGATGGAAAAGATTCATGACAACTATCCTGATGAAGTAGCTGATTTAGAGAAAGGAGAGAATAGAGTATTCACTCACATTAGAGATCTAACTGATATTGCAGCAGTATCTGGAGGTTACTCTAGTGAGGACTACATGAAGGATTTGATACTAAAGACTGCATACAAAAGAAACAGTGAAAGAGAGCCTGAGTTTAGAACCAATGCATCCTCTCCTAAGTTGAGGGTAGCAGAAGCATCAGGAGGTACTCCTATCACTCCTTTAGCAGCAGCACCTTCTAAGGATAAGGCATTAGTGGATAATAGAATGAAATACTTCCAAAATCTCTTACCTAGTGATATGGTACTTTCAAGAGTAGGGATGGATATTGTTATCTCTTTAGCAAAGTATGCTGAAGGCCCTCAACCTGATACTACAGATTACACTGCATATCAAGTCCCATTACCTGAATCAATCCAATCAGAGTTTGACTTTGTACCACACATTGCCTCTATTTTAGGATACTGTATGGATAGGGGTATGGTAGTAGATCCTATTCCTGAAGTAAAGATCTTACAGGATCCAGAGAATGCATCTAACCTATTTGGAAAGACTGCTTACTATGATCCACAGAACAAAGAGATTGCTTTGTATGTAACAGACAGACATCCTAAGGATGTATTGAGAAGCTTCTGTCATGAGTTGATACACCACATACAGAACTTAGAAGGAAGGAACTTAAGTTTTACTACTTCCAACATTCATGATAATGAAGAGTTAAAAGAGATAGAACAAGAAGCACATGCTAAGGGAAGTTTCTTATTTAGAGATTGGGAAAACTCTAACAAGGAACAAGAGGTAGTAAGTGAAGATAAAAAAAAAGTATTGAGTGAGGGTCAATATGATGCACTAACTACTTTCCTTACTAAGAAGAGTATAGCAGCAGTAAAGAATGCATTGATCAAGAAGATGCATCATTACAAAGAAGGTTACTTTGGAGATCCAAGTCAAGAGAGTACTTTAGTATCCATTAAGAAGGTATTAGAGGATACATACCCAGTCCTTCTATTAGACATTCCAGAAGACATTGATAAAGAGTTTCAAAAAGAAACAGGATTAGAGTTTGACTATGAACTCAAGGTAATGTTTGTAAAAGGATTGAATAGGATTATGAGAGATGGAGGAGCCTACAAAGGAGGCTTTGGATCTGATAATGAATGGGAACAACCTAAGTTAGAAGTAGAGTTTGTCTTAGATCCTTACAACTTCCCTGGGGACTTTGAAGAACTATCAAGTCAATTGACTGATGTAATCAGACATGAGATGGAACACCTCACTCAAGCAGGCGGTAATGAGAAAGATAAATCTTTTGGTAAGGATGCACAGTTTGGAGGTAAGTTTGGTACTGAAGAAGAGAAAGAGTTTAGAAACCAGATAGCTCAAGGGGTGGTAGATAATGGAGTAAAGTATTTGACTCTACCTTCTGAGATTGATGCTAATATTCAAGGGCTGTATCTATCTGCAAAGAAACAAAAGAGACCATTTGAAGATTTAGTAGATCAATATTTGTATGCATTTACTGAACAGTTTGATGAGGAGGGTAATCCTTATCTAACAACACAGGATGTAGAAGATGTAAAAAAGACGTGGGCACTAAGACTGCCTGCATTAGGAATAAAACAAAAGTTATGAGAAACAGTTTAGTAGATTTATTTGAAATCACAAAAGAAGAACTAAACCCAGAGATCAAGAAGTATGTATTGTATTGTGACCTTGATGGAGTCTTATGTGATTTCAAAGGAAGGTTTGAACATCTGTTTGGAAAAGGTCCAAGAGAGATAGAATCTGAAAAAGGAGCACCTTACTTCTGGGCAATGATTAGAAGAGTGGGTTCTAAGTTCTGGTCTGGTATGCCTTGGACACCTGGAGGAAAGACTTTATGGGAATCTATCAAGGAACATAATCCAAGAGTACTAACTGCACCACCAAGAAAGAAAGGTGACTTTAGTTCTTTTGATGAATCTGCTATGGAAGGTAAATCACAATGGGTATCTCAGAACTTAGGAAGTTATGAAGTATTATTCAAGAGCTCTAAGAATAAAAAAGAGATAGCATCTCAAGATGTTGCAAAAGGATTGATACCTATTCTTATTGATGATAGAGAAGATAATATCAAAGGCTGGGAAGAGGCTGGAGGTATTGGCTTACATCATCCAGAGAATGGTAATCCATCAAATGTTATTTCACAAATCAAGAAGTTGTATGAAGGAGACAAAGCTCAAGAAAGAGTTTAAGCAGAGAGATGTTCAGAGGGCAAGAAACCTTGTCAATAAAGACTTCACAGGAAAGACACAGGTAGGTACTGGATACTCTAAGAAGAGAGAGAAGTATCAAGAAGGAGATATCTGGGAAGAGGATGGTAGAACTTGGACTATCAAAGATGGTTTAAAACAAACTATCAATAAGTTAGACTCCACAAAGAAGTATTTCCAGAAACCTTTATGTTGTCCTAAATGTGGAGGAACTATGAAACATAGGTTTTCTGATAAGATGTGGAAGATACATAGAATGTGTTATGATTGTGTTATTGATTATGAATCACAACTCAGACAAGTTGGTATGTATGAAGCTTATGAGAAAGAAATGGTTCATGGTAACATTAGAGCCTTTGCTAAAAATGCAAAAGCATACTTTGAAGACTTCCTAACTGAATCCACTAACTTTGTCACTGAAGATGGAACTGTAGAGGACTGGAAGTCAAATGATAAACATAGACAGGAGGTATTATCTAAACTACAGGAGTATGTAGATCACATTGATACCTACCTGGACACTAAATAAAACACTATTTATAACTAAAGATTATTATTATGTCTGAGGATATTATCAAAGAAGAGATTATTGAAGTAGAAGAATCTCAAGAAGTTGTAGAAACTATTGAAGAAGTAGTTGAAGAAACCCCAGAAGATACATTTGAAGATTTAGATGTTACTTTAAATGATGGTTTAGAAAATGAACCTGAACCAGATTTTACAGAAGACTTTGAAGAAGAAGTATTAGAAGAGGAAGTAGAAGAACCTGTAGTAGAGAAAAAGGCTACTAAGAAGAAGACTTCCACACCTACTGAACCCGGGATGTACTATGAAGGAAACAAAATAACCAGTGTTCCATCAAGGATAGGAAGAAAGTGGTCAGTTATTATTGATGGAAAGAGACATAAGGTCTTGAAGAAAGATATTGTAACTATCAAGTAAAGTGAAAAAGCTGGTCAACATTTTATTAGAAGCAGCAACAGTTTGTCCTGTAGCAACTCAAGATTTAGAAATCAATACTAAAAACAGGGATGCTTCTATCAAAGCAGATCATATCAAGTATGGTCCTTTGAATGTAGATGAACCTGGTGATTACTGGATAGATATTGCTAAACATTGGGACACTACTGAAGAAGCAGCTCAAGCATCTTTATGTGGTAACTGTGTAGCTTTTGATATTTCTCCAAGAATGGAAGAATGTATGCCTGGTCAAACATCAGATGAAGATGGAAAGTTAGGGTACTGTTGGATGCATCACTTCAAGTGTCATTCAGCAAGAACTTGTAGAACCTGGGCTAAAGGAGGTCCTATTGAAAAGGATAGTATCTCTTATGATTGGCAAGAAAGAAATAGCTGATAATGTTTCCTATCTCAACTACCCGAAGAAGAACTACGCCAGGGAGAATAGGAGACTTGTTATAATATTTTTGTAGTTTCTATTATACAGCTATGACTAAAGAAAGACTAACAGAGATTATCAGAGAAGTCCTTAGAGAGGATAAGAATGTTCATAAAGCAATGAACCCAGGTATTCTATCTAGAGATCCAGATTTGAAAGGAGAGGATGGAAAGATCAAGATTTCTAAGGTAAGACAGAAGTTAAGTAGTTTAAAAGATAAGGGTAGCACTAAAGCCAAGGCGTTGAGGAGGTTTATCAACTACCATGACTAGTTACTATTTATTAGAATAAAACATTCACACTCATGAAAATCAGTAAAGATTTAGTACAAAAAGCTCTTCAAGAGATTCTTCAAGAAGAAACTCCTACAGGAAAAGTCCTGAAAGAGTGGGGTAGTTCTGATCAATATGCAATGAACCAGTCCATTCACAAGGACTTAGGTAACCCAGAAGAGTTCCCAGGACTATCAAAGGTAATGTCAGCAGCAGAAGATGCAGTAGACTATTACTGGGAAGATTGGGAAGAGTATGAAACTGATCATTCAGGATTAGTTATGCATGCTGCTAAAAGATATGCTAACAGTATGTTCCCTGACTTTATGGCAAATGCTGCTAAGTTCATGGCACCAGTAGATGAAGAAACAACTTTTGTTACTGATAAAGCTGGAAAGACTCACACTACAGATTTAGATCAGAAAGCATCTCGTGCTCTTGCTTTAGATTCAGACATCAAGGATATTGAAACTGCTAAAGGAAAGAAGATAAAAGAAGATCTAGACACCACCAATGGCATAGTAACTGTTAAAGGAAAGAAGATAAAAGAAGATCATCAACACAATCCAAATGATGATTCTGATATGGCAAAGATTGAGTTACTAAAAGTAGCTGAATACTCTCAAGAGTTATTACAGATGATTGATGATGGTCAAGAGTTAGATGCTTGGATTCAGTCTAAGATAACTAAGATCTCTGATTACATAGGAACAGTAAAACATTACTTAGAAGGAGAGGAGTATTTGGATCATCATTATGGAAAAGATCATCCTGCTAAGGGTGATGAAGACTTCTACAATGCTATCCCTGATGAGCATCAAGAGATGTATGAAGCTTGGGTAAAAGAGAACACCACAGTACTAACAGAAGCCCTTGGAGTATCTAGAGGAGAGTTACAGAGAATAGCTGACTTGTATGGACCACAGAGGTTTACACAGACTATTTTATCTATTAGAGATGAAAATGTTTTAGATGATATCTTAGACGCTCTTAGACCTTTATTAGAAGAAGCTAAAAAGCTAACCTACAATGATTTTGTTCAAATGGTTAGAGACGATATGATGGCTGGTTCTTCACCTGATGATCATATAAGTGATGATCAAGTAAAAAAAAGAGCAAAATCTTATTATAACGAGTACCTTAAAGGCACTAGTGTAGATGATTTATTTGAAGCTAAAGAGAGATCTAAGTTTATCTTAGTAACTATGGATGCAATGGGAGGTTCAATAGAAGCTGAGAGTAAGGAAGAGTTTATTGAGAAAATGAAGCAAGCAGGATATGATCACACTGGAGACTTATCTGCTGAAACTGATCCTTACAAAGATCATCCTACAATGGATAAATCTCAGACTTATGGGTTACCAAGGTTCAAACAAGTACATGGTCCAATGGATAATGGAGGTCAGGTTAGATATGAAACTTTAGATGCTTATGACTTGTACTCTTTAGAAGAAGGTCTATCAGATGATGAAAGAGCAAAGATTTACTTCTTACAACAGTTCAAACAAGGTAACATAGATAAGTTACCTCAAGACCCTAAAGTAGCTTACTTACAGAAACTTACTCAAGATCAGATAGATCATGATAAAGAAACTTACAGAAAAGAGATAGAAGAAGGAATGGGCGGTCAGTTAGATGAACCCTACTTCATTGAAGTATCTGTAAGAGATGCAAGAAAGGCATTAGACATTTACAAAGATCAGTTCAGAGAAGAGGATGTTGAGATGTATGGTTCAAATGTTTATGCATCTACTGATCCTGAAGTTATTTATGATCTTATGATGTCTTTTGAAGCACAAGAGATTGAAGTACATGATTATGAAGCAGGTGAAGAGATGTTAGAAACTTTCTTTAGTTCTCAGAATAAGGATAAGGAAGAAGAAGAACCAAAAGACTTTGTTGATACTTACACAAAGCAGATGAGTTACTGGAATGAAGATAATCATCCTGGTAGAGGAAAGAGAAGAGACACTCCTGAAGAGAGAGAAGGTTCTCGTCAAGCAGGAATGCAAATGACTCAACAGACTCACAAAGATAAGTCTAAGTACACAAGAAAAGAAAAGCATAAGCAGAGCTTTAATGAGAACAGTGTACCTTCTCAAGAAGAAGTAGATCAGTTCTTTGAAAAACAAACTCATCTTCAGACTCACTATTTGAATAGCAAACCAGTAGATGGTCAAAAAGGTTCATTCAATAAAACAGAAGTTGCTCCTTGGGATGAAGTAGATTCTAATAACTGGAGAACTTTATTATCAAAATCATTAGATGAAGGAGTTTCAAAGACTAAAGAAGCATTAGATAAGGTTACTACCATAATGAAAGATCTTGCTAAGAAATACAAAGCAGGAGATAAATCAGTAGTAGATCAACTAAAGACTCTAACTATTACTAAGAAAAAGTTAGAAGTAATGCTCGACAAAGAAGTTGCTGGAACAAGTAAAGATCAAGAATTAGACTAAGATGAATAAGAGACAGATAGTAGAATTATTAGAAGAGGTTTACTTTGAAGTACTTGCAGAAGGAGGAGAACTTCCAACAGCAACTGATGAGATCCTTTCAAAGTTCCCAACTCTAAGAGATAATATTGTAAAGTTATTGACCAAAGAGTATGATTTCTTTGTAGATGAAATTTCTTGGGTATCACCTAAACCGTCTACTTTCAAGGTTCATTTAAAGAATGGACAGTTCTTTTTATTGAAGTGGTTAGGAAAAGGATTCCAGGCACAGATAGAAGGAAAGAGATTCTTTTTGAAGAACATCAATGAGTACCAGGCTGCTTTAGGTAGGCTGAATGAGTTACTAAAATATGGACCTGCAGGAGAGACTTCATCAGAAGAAGGTGATGAATTTGGATCTGAAGAAGGAGGAGATGATTTCGGAGGTGAAGATACTGGAGGAGCAGATTCAGGTACAACAGATGCTGAAGGAGAAGATATCTTTGACACAGGAGAAGAATAATGGATATTTTAGATAAGTTTTTAGTTCAGGTATCTTACAGGTTCACTAAAGGATACCCAGATATCAACAACCCAGAAGACAAGGCTTTGTTGATGGAGATGTTTAATTCTCTATTAGAACAAGAAGAAGAAGAGAACCTAAAGGATAAATTGATTGACCTTATAAAAGCAAGTGATTTGACTGATAAAGAGTTATCTTCTTTCATCAAATCTGTTACTAATAAAGGGTTGAAAGATGATATGTCGAGTTATCTAAATAAAAGAGGATACTCTGCAGATTCTTTTAAAGTAGGAGATAAAGCAATGGAATACATCATTGACAAGATCTCTGACTCTCAAGCTCAGGAATTCATGGAGTATATCAAGGCACCAAAGCAGTTTGCTAGTGCTCCTGAGAGAGGCAACTTCTCACAAGTTACTGGATTACCTCAACAATTGATTCAAGATCTGATAAACATTGAACCAGGAGCTGATGCTGGAGGCTCTTCTATTGGTAAAGGAGAGGTCTTTCTTGCTTTAGTTTTTGCTGATATTGACAATAGAAGTGGTGGCGGTGATTTGAACTTTGATGGAAAGAATCTTGAGGTAAAAGGTACTGGAGGTAGATTAGGACAACAATCTGGTAGAGGGAGTGATTTCGACTATCTTTCTTATTTAGGAGAAAAGTACTTGAAAGATGAGGAGTTAGAAGCATTCCTAAACAATCCAAACCATAAGATCATAAATGTATCTTTACATGATTTAGTTGAGAAAGCTATCAAGAATGGAGCTGATAAGAACACATTGATAAAAGATATTCAGAAAGCATTAGACTCTTTGTATTTCAATAAAGGATTAGCACAGAAATATTTCAACAGTGTTGATGACTTCAAGGATGTAGCCAAGATGAAAACCAATCTCATAAAACTAAATGCTGAAGCTTATGCTCAAAAGACATCAGTAGGAGCATTCTTATTTATGGATTCTAAATCTGGAGAATATGTTGTTGTAGATATTGAGAACTTATCAGACTCAATTGACGCAAACAAGTTTGGTACAAGTGTAAAGAATCCAATCAGTGGATATCAGTGGGATAATCCACATCCAAATATGGTAATAAAATAACACTTTAGAGTGAGAGGTTTTAAATTTGAACATATTATTATTTTATCCTTAGGGATCCTTCTTTTGTGGTTCACACAATGTAGAAGAGTAGATCCTATTGTTGATGAGATAGTAAAGACAGAGGTTATTGTAAGATGGGATACTGTAAAAGTTGAAAAGACAGAGTATGTTCCTAAGATAGTTGAGAAGGTGGTGATAAACATAGATACTTTTTCCACACCTATTGACACAGTTTCTGTATTGAAAGATTATTATGCAAAGTATTTCTACACTGATACTATTCAGGTAGACACTTTAGGTTCTATCATCATAAATGACACTATCAGTAGAAATTTAATTTCATTTAGAGATGTTCAATCCAACATATTCATCCCAACAACTACAGTTACTAATACTGTTTACCTCTACAGGAGGGAATTTTTCGGTGGTATTTCACTAGGCGGGATGATAAATCCTGTACAGAGTGAATCTCCAGTAGATTACATTAGTGGAGAGTTGATGTATGTGAATAAGAAAAGAAATGTATATGGTTTTGGTTTAGGAATAGATTCAGATTTCAATCCTATTATATCAGGCCGAATGTACTGGAAGATAGGAAAATGAACGAACAGAAGATAGATCCAAAAAAAGTTAGAGGAGCAATATTACAAGAGTACGCAAGGTGTAGAAAAGACCCTGCTTACTTTATGAGGAAGTATTGTTCTATCCAACATCCACAGAGAGGGAAGATACCTTTTGAGCTTTATCCATTCCAAGAGAAGGTATTGAACATATTCAAAAACAACAATAATATCATTACTTTGAAATCCAGGCAGTTGGGTATTTCTACTTTAGCAGCAGGATATGCAATGTGGTTGATGCTTTTCCATGATAATAAGAATGTATTAGCATTAGCTACTACACAGCTCACTGCAAGGAACTTAGTCACTAAGGTGCAGTTTATGTATGAACATTTACCTTCTTGGTTGAGACTAAAAGCAGTAGAGAAGAATAGGTTATCATTGAGACTTAGTAATGGATCAAGAGTTACTGCTAAATCATCTAACTCTGATGCAGCAAGATCAGAAGCAGTATCTTTATTATTGATTGATGAAGCAGGCTTTATTGACAACATTGAAGAGACTTATGTTGCAGCACAGCAGACCTTAGCAA
>Ga0209603_1002733_pt1 | contig 15874 bp, 28 predicted proteins | sample COGITO_mtgs_1206_FD_184812 | JGI IMG/M metagenome (GOLD analysis project Ga0209603, IMG submission 184812) | Pelagic marine microbial communities from North Sea - COGITO_mtgs_120607 (SPAdes) (version 2) | ecosystem: Environmental > Aquatic > Marine > Epipelagic ... | reverse complement strand
CCAATCGACTGGGAAGATAACCCTAAAGTAACACCAAGAAATACGTTACAAGACTTAATAAACAGTGATAATGAAAGCAAATAGAACACTATTTAGTAAAATACAGTTAGCATGGGATATAAGAAAAATGACAACAGCTTACATAGATGCAGAAAAATATTTAATACAAGAAGCTGCTAATGGTAATGATATTACCGGTATGCAAGTTGTTCAAACATTCGAACCTATGGCTCCCGAAGAATTTCATCAATATGAAACTGATGGATTCGGTAATATAAGAAATATAACACCAAAAGAATTAATTAAACAAAAAATGATTGCCATTGAGAAACAAGGCAGAAAACTATTAGAAGCAGAAAAATACGAACTATTTGCAGAATTAAAAGAAATATATGAAAAATACAAACAAGAATATGACAGACTTTAAAGTAATGCTTGCAAAACCAGTAGCAAGTGAAATCAACTGGCCTAACACACATTTTGTACAACCTAAGCTTGACGGCGTACGTTGCTACATTAATCAACACGGTGCGTTCTCACGCAACCACAAACCATTTTATAATGTTAAACATATACTTACCGAGCTTAAACCTTTCTTCGCAGCCAATCCTCATATTACTCTTGACGGCGAACTTTATAATCATAAGTATCGGGATAATTTTAATAAGATCATCTCGCTTGTACGCAAACAAAAACCAACGCAAGCTGACAAGTTCGAAGCGTCTAGTTCTTTACAGTTCCATTGCTACGACCTTTTCAATAGCAAACAACCATCGTTATCGTTCATCGATCGCACGTTAGCTATTACAGGTTACCAAGGTTTATACAAATGGCGTTCAATTCAATTAGTTGATACGCAAGTTGTATTCAACGACAAAGATGTTCAAAAGTTTCACAAACAAAATAAACTAAACAAGTATGAAGGCTCAATGCTCCGCAACAACAACGCTTACGACCAACGCAGATCAAACAACTTACAAAAAGTTAAAGACTGGTCAGATACCGAGATCACGATCACTGGCTACGTTGAAGGTAAAGGTAAGTTCGAAGGCGGCCTCGGAAAGTTCATCGGCGTTGATTCAGACAATCGAGTAGTCGAAGTTCCATGGCCAACCTTAACTATGACACAACGTCGCAATGTATTAAACAGCATTGAAAGTTATATCGGTAAAACATTAACCTTCGAGTATTTCGAACGTACACCAGCCGGTGCATATCGTTTTCCTCGAGCTAAAGCATTACGTAATTATGAGTAGACTTATATGGGATTTATATAACAAAAATGAAATAAGTTTAGAGGTTGCTAACATATTATTAAATAAACATTATGAATAGAATCGGTGAATTAGACGAGGTTTATAAAGCAGAGTTAATTAAATGTGCTTATGAACTTCGAGACGGTAAAGTAATTAGTAAAAAACAATTTGAAAGAATTGTTGAAAAAACAATGCAAAGATATGGCGGATGAAAAAGAATACACTTTAATTATAAATGATAAAACAAAATTGATTGGTACAGCTAATCAATTAATAAGAGAACTACTTAAACAATTAAGAAATGACAATTAAAAAACTATTAACAACATCTCTGTTACTATTAACTGTTGCTATACACGCACAGAACGATTTAAACAGCGTTACGGGACACTATATTAGTGAAGGAGGTGATTTACTTACCATGCATTGGGATAAGACGTTTAGGCGTGTTACAGGAACAAACGTAGTAACGGGAACATTTGAAATAGTAAACAACAAATTACAAATAAAAAAGCCGACAGATGGTTATGAGCTTTACTTTTTTGTAGGAACAACAACTTTAGTAATAACAAAACCTCGCTCTAAACAAGCTTGGTTATTTAGAAAAATAAGTAATTAATATGAGTATAAAAACATACAAGCATTTAACAAAAACAAATTATGCAGGAATTGCTACAAAAATTAAAGAATTTCGCAAAAACCCTAAAAAGAAAATACAGAAAAAAAGAGCATGAGACATATCTTTGGGACTCAATCTATATGTTACGCTCAGAAGTTATAGATGACGTTTTACGTGGCTCCGTACAAGGCCGTATGCCTATCAAGGAGCTTAAACGTAAAGCTGAACTAATTAGAAAATACAGTAGGAGACTAAAATTATTAAAAACATGAAATGGTATAGCCATCCAACATATAAATCGCACTTAAAACAACTTGAGATATTCAATCGAATTGACGAGTTGCGAGCACCTTATATAGAGTGGCCTAAATCTCTTGCTAATATATTTGAAAGATCATACCCTCGAATAGGAGTTCTTGATCTTACAGACTTATTACAAGAAGGCTATGTTTCTTTTTATAAGGCTTGGGATAAGTTAGACTGGGAACTTATTAATAGCGCGGAACAAAACGAACAACCTGGTATAATAACAAACTATTTAAAATTGAACATAAAAAACGGCATTAGAAGAGCTATAGCTCGCGATAGAGAGACTATTAGAATTCCGGAATCATATTATACTATGAAACCACACGGAGACGCTCACGGAGGTAAATACGATAACAATTACCAAACAGATATTTTTTTAACAAAAACATTTTCTTCATTTTTTAGTCAGTACTATTTAGATGTTGCCGATGAGCCATACAACTACGACAACGAGCAGCTAAATGAATTTTTGCACCATGTTATGGATAATGAACTAAATGTAATTGAAAAGCAAATTCTTTGTATGTATTTTGGTATTGACGAGCCTTATGATAATAAACGCGCGGTATCTAAAATTGCGGAGTTCTTTAATAAATCTGAAATTTGGGTAAAAAAAACAAAAGCTAAAGCCTTGAAAAAGATGCAACAAGAACACGTTAAAGAAATAATTGAAAAATACTTGCAAAATAGCTATACTTCTTAACTTTTTTATGTAATATATATTATGAGTAATAATTTAAACAACAACTTAAATAAACTATATGACATCGAAGATGACATTATAGACAGAGGTGATGCCACAAATGTCACAGAAGCTTTAAGCTACTATAACATTGAAGACAAAAACAAAGATAAGCAAGCTATCAATCAAAAGATTGAACAAGACTATCACAACACCTATTACAATAAAGGTTCCTACGGAACACGTACATTAAAACTAGCCAACAAGGATTGGCACAAATTAAATAAATCATGAACATAAGAGACAAATTAAGTGAAATTCAATCAAAGTTTAAAGCCAAGAAGTCTCGCTTTAACAACTTTGGTAAGTATAACTTCCGATCAGCAGAAGATATACTGGAAGCACTGAAGCCTTACAACATTGAGTATAAAGTTTACTTTACGGTAGATGAAAAATGGCTTGGCGAGGGTGTAATGGAATCTGTTGCTACGATTGTTTGCAACGAATCAGGGGAGCAAGTGCCCGCATCTGCTATTGTTGGTGTAGATTATGACCAGAAAGGTATGCAAATGCCACAAAAGTTTGGTTCAGCATCATCATATGGCAAGAAGTATGCACTCGGTAATTTATTATTGATTGACGATACCGCTGACGCTGACGCTACTAATAGTCACGGTAAAGGTGCTATACACAAAACAATCCCTGGTACAGGTAAGCAACCAAGTGTAAAACCAGTGATTAATATGGATAACATTGATAAAGCTAAAAAGTTTTTATCTAACGGCGGATTATTAAGTACATTACAACAAAAATACATAATTGAAGCTGACGCTTTAAAACAATTACAGAATGGATAAACAAGAGATATTAGACAACCTTCGCGATGATGAAAAGTATTATGGTGATTTTGGTAAAACTTACTTAAGTAATAGTGACATCATGGCATTGTTAAATAATCCTCTTGATTTTAAGAAGTCAGGTCCGCCAACAGTTCCTATGGTTGTAGGCGGTTATTTTCACACGTGCATCCTCGAGCCTCACAAGCTTGATAAGTACAAAATAGTTAAATCTACTACACGAAACACTAAAGCTTACAAAGAAGTAGCTGGAAGTGATATTTGTTTACTTGAAAAAGAAGCAGATGAAATTCAATTAATGCGTGAGACTGTATTGGGTAACGATCTATTTAGGGATCTTATTCAAGAAGGAAACGTAGAATATGAAGTACCTGGTTTAGTAGAGCTCGAGGGCATGACGTGGAAAGGTAAAGCTGATATTGTAAACCATACACATCAATTAGTTGTTGATTTGAAAACTACTGGAGATCTTAATAGATTTTCTTATAGTGCATATAAGTTTAACTACGATAGTCAAGCTTATATTTATAGTCAAATGTTTGGCTATGAACTAGTATTTATTGTTATTGATAAGAAAACTCATCAAATGGGCTTATTTGATTGCAGTGACAAATTTATTCAATCCGGACAGAATAAAGTTGCACAAGCAGTACAAGCTTATAATGAATTCTTTGTTAACAACGAGGGAGATTTCTCTCAATATTATATTTCGAAAACCCTTTAAATTTTATATTATGGCAAGAACACGAAAAAGAACGTGCGATGTTACAGGAGTAACAACAAATGAAAACAACTTTTACAGTAATCAATCACATGTAAAAGCGGTAGATAATCTGCGACGTACTACCGGTGCTAATAAGCAACAATTACGCAGAATGTTTAACACTTTAACCACATATTAAATTATGGCAAGTATTATCTCAGCAAACATTGACCTTACTAAAGTAGAAAAGGCAAAGATTTATGAAGGTAAAAAAGGTAAATATTACCCAATTACTATCGTACTAAACGATGAGCTAGGGCAGTACGGTGATTCTGGCTACATTCAAACAGAACAAACCAAAGAAGAGCGCGACGCAAAAGCGCCTAAGTCTTATTTAGGCAACGTTAAAGTCGTGTGGACAAACGGTCAGAATGTTGATGCAACACCCCGTGATGGCGGTGGAGGAGCACCTCAACAGATGATGCAACAGTCAGCACCGGAACCAGATCTACCATTTTAGATGAGAGACTGGGAAGATTACATCGCAGATTGCGGTGATGGTAACACTTTAGAAGACTAACATATGACAACAACAGAGATCAATGGATTTACGATTGATGTATTCAATCAGCATGATCTTGAAGTAGGTAAGAAAGAGGGTGTATGCCCTCTTTGTTCTGCTGATAGAAAACCCGAAAATCGCAAAGCTAAATGCGCGATGTACGATTGGGAACGTGGTCTTGGTACTTGTATGAACTGTGATGAAGTCTTTCAATTGCATACTTTTAAACGTAAAGGCGGTAGCGACAAAGTTTATGTTAAACCTGAATGGGTTAATGCTACCAACTTAACTGATAACGTAATTAAATGGTTTGAGGGTAGAGATATTTCTCAATCTACCCTTAAACAATTACGCGTATCTGAGGGAGTTGAATGGATGCCACAAACTGGCAAGAATGAAAATACTATTCAATTCAATTATTTTATTAATGACGAATTAATTAATATAAAATATAGGGATGGTAGAAAAAACTTCAAACTTGTTAAAGACGCAGAAAAAGTATTTTATAATCTCGATAGTATTGTTAACAACGATACTTGTGTTATTGTGGAAGGCGAGATGGATGTTTTGGCTTTCGTTGAAGCTGGCGTCAATAATGTGGTTAGTGTTCCAAACGGAGCTACTCTTAACAGGCTTAATCTTGATTACCTGGATAACTGCATTGAGTATTTTGAAGATAAATCCAAAATTATACTCGCACTCGACCAGGACGAACCAGGCCAAAATTTACAAGCTGAGTTCATCAGGAGGTTTGGACCCGAAGTATGCTATACAACGTCATTTGGATCGCATAAAGACGCTAACGACTACCTTATTGCTCTCGGGCCTAGCATGCTTCGTAGGGCTATTGATGAGGCTGCACCAGTACCATTAGAGAATGTTGTAACAGCAGGAGATATAAATGATGAAATTGAAGAATTTATTTATGAAGGTTTTAAACCAGGTTACCAAGTCGGTCTTGATAACTTCGATAGCATTTTTAGTACTTACACAGGGCAGTTCATTACTGTCACAGGAGTTCCTAGTAGTGGTAAGTCTGATTTTGTTGATAGAATGGCTGTGGGCTACCAAATGAAATATGGTTGGAAAACAGCTTTTGCTTCTCCGGAAAACAAACCTACGTTCTTGCACGCTCACAAGCTTATAAGAAAAGTGGGCGGCTGGATGCCTAAAGAATCCGATTTAGGTACTGATAAATGGAACCAGTGTTTTCAAACTGTTAATGATAACTTTTATTTTATAGAGTCTGAGCGTTATGACCTAGACTCAGTGCTTAAAAAAGGCGCTGAGTTAGTGAAACGTAAAGGTATTAAATGTTTAGTTATAGATCCTTTTAATAAAGTTAAAATGAAAGGTTCTGCTGAAATGTCTATTACTGATGCTACTATGGAATATTTAGCTCGTATTGAAGTATTCGCTAAGAAATATGATGTACTAGTTATTATAGTAGCTCACCCTACTAAAATGTACAAAAAAGATGATGGCACTATGGACGAGCCAACAATGTACAACATTAAAGGTGGTGGTGAATGGTATGATGCTAGTTATCACGGATTACTTGTTCACAGAAATTATGCTAACAACACTGTTAAGGTTAAAGTTCTTAAGGTTAAGTTCCAAAACTTAGGTGAGAATCAAGCAGAGGCGCATTTTAAATGGAATCATGCTTCAGGTGATTATATGCCCGTTGCAGAGCCCAGTGCTAATGGTTTACCCTGGGAAAACTAATGGCTTGGTCACCTAAGAAAAAGAAAGGTTATATAGGCTTAAACAATAACTATGTGCCTACAGACGAAGAGTGGGAATGGTATAAATATTGCACACACAGTGGTGTAATTATTGCACCAGTACCAACAAGTAGCAATCCTTATCCAGAAGAATGGAATATAGGAGTGTCTTTTAGTAACAGCTACAAAAAGATTCATAAGACGCCAACAGTATATATTACAGATAATGTATGGCCGGAAACATTTAAATTAATGAAATTTTATTACGATAAAAGGAATGAATAATGTACAAGAACAATATAGAGGACTATTATCATCACTTGTCCACGGAGGAAAGCCTAAGGAGGACAGAACAGGCGTTGGCACGAGATCTGTGTTTGGAAGAATACTACGCCATGATATGTCAGCAGGATTTCCTTTGCTAACAACAAAAAAAATATATTTTAAACATGCAGTTACAGAAATTCTTTGGATACTTCAAGGACGATCGGACATTAGGTATCTTAATGATAATGGTCTTACTTACTGGAATGCGGATTATGAGCGATCCGGTAGAACAGATGGGACTCTTGGTCCTGTTTACGGTGTTCAGTGGAGGAACTTTAATGGTATTGACCAAATTAGAAAACTTATTCGTGAAATCAAAAACAATCCCTCCAGTCGCCGCCTTATTGTTAACGCTTGGAATGCAGCTGATCTTGATGATATGGCTTTGCCTCCATGCCATTATGGTTTTCAAATTTATATAAACAATGGGAAAATGGATCTTATGTGGAATCAACGAAGCGCCGATGTTTTTCTCGGTCTACCTTATGATTTTGCTATGTATGGTTTATTGTTACTTATGCTTGCTAAAGGAACAGGGTATCAACCTGGTGAGCTTATTGTATCCTTGGGCGATTGCCATCTTTACAACAATCATATCGATCAAGCTAAAGAACAATTGTCTCGTAGCTTTAGGAATCTTCCTTTTGTTAGCGTCGATTGGGGACTTGATGTTAAACAAGACGGAACACTGATTATACCAACACATGAAATGATTAATCTAGGAAAGTATGAGCCACACCCACCAATCAAAGGAGAACTCAACGTCGGAGTTTGAGTATTGGTTTAGTAAGAACAACTATATGGGTAAGTTCTTAAATGATCAAAGCAAACAAATAATTCAAAAATTAAAAAACAAAAAATACGATGGGTAAATATAAAGTCTACCATATTCCAGGTATAAAAGTAGGTTGCACTATGGATATACAAAAACGTGTTGTAGAAACACAAGGTTATAAACCCGGAGAGTATGAGATCTTGTTGCAAACAGATAGTATAACTGAAGCTTCTAAAGCTGAACGAATGCTACAACAAGATTTAGGTTATACAGTCGACAGACAACCTTATAAAGATTTATTTAAGAAACATAAAAATATGAGCAAACACACTTCAAGTCCTGCTACTACTACTTTCAAAATATCAAAGAAAGATATTGATGCGACATTTTTAATGGACTTAGTAATTAAAACACCACTTGGAACTTATGTCTTGGACACAGAGGATAAAATTGATTGGGTTATATCTAATTGTCATAGTAGTCAGTTCGGCCCGAGAACGTGTTATATCTATAACAAAGCGCTTGCAGAGGCAAGCCCGTTCGCTACGTTTAAAGAGGTAAGCGATATTGTAGAGAGTATGGAAGTTTTTGATAGAATCAGAGACTGGGCCTATCAACGAGGGCTGTATGATAAAGGTAATCCAACAACACAACTTGTTAAATTAATGGAAGAAGTTGGTGAGTTATCTAAAGCTACTTTAAATAACGATAAGGAAGAAATAATTGATGCTATAGGCGATTGTGTTGTTGTACTAACTAACTTAGCACACTTAAATAGCTTAAGGATTGAAAACTGTATTGAGTCTGCTTATGCTGAAATAGCTAATAGAACAGGTGAGATGAAGAATGGAACATTTGTAAAAGATAATTAATATGAGTAAATTAAAAGCTGCAGAACTAGATGATGCTGCATTAAATACAGCTGTTAAGCTATTAGCAAAAGTAAACGAAACTATAGATAATATAGATTTCAATAATATTGAAGACGTAAAAAAATTACGCATAATTGTTTCTACATATACAAATTTAAAACCTTATTTCTAATATGAGTATAAAAAAAGAATACGTGTTTCGCGATCCTGTAATAAAATCTGTAGTTGATAACTTTGTAAAACGTTCTGACGTTGGCTTTAAAAAATATGGGGTTACTCTTCAAGATGATGATGCACCACTTGTTGCTTGGCTTAATCACTTACAAGAAGAACTAATGGATGCTGTTAATTATATTGAAAAGCTAAAGTATTCAGCAACAGAGGTATTGCAAGATAAGTTAGTAGAAGAGTATAAAGAATCATACAAAAGTATGTATCCAGGCGATGCATATGTAACTACTACAACATTTAATAATGAGACGAAAGAGTAAAAAACGTGGCCCAGTACAGGCTAAGAAAATAACTTACGATGGAATTAATTTTGCATCAGGTCTTGAGCGATATACTTATATAGCTTTAAAAAAAGAAAAATTATTTGAAGAATATGAAGGTGAAGTTTTCCATCTTATCGAAGGTTTTAATTTTCCAAATGAATCTTACGAAAAGCAATCAAACGGGAAAGGTGAATATATTAACCGAGGGCTTAAGAAAATCTTGGGAATTAAGTACACACCTGACTTTACTGGAAAAGACTATATAATTGAATGTAAGGGAAGGGCTAATGAGTCCTTTCCTTTAAGATGGAAACTATTTAAATTATGGATGACAAGCACGGGCGACTTGCGGCCGCTTTACAAGCCTCAAAATCAAAAGGACGTGGACAGGACGATTCAGATAATCAAAGAAAGAAGAAGAAATTAGCGTCCCTGCATTACAAAAGGCGTAAGTTAGAAAAAGACATTAAAAAATATATTAATGGAAGAACAAGAATTAATTCAGAAGACATTGATGAAATCGGAAGACGTCATGGATATTACTTTGGGTAAGCATTACAAAGAGCGTATAGCATACCATATGAAAATGCTTAATTATTATTTAATAGAAGAACTAAATGAGAAACTGGTCGCTTGAAGTAGGCTTGTATCCCGGCGTATTATTAGGCGCTAGAACATATGAGAATGAAAATAACATAGAGCACGTGTTGTACTTTCCGTTTGTAGAATTTATTTTAACTGTATACAATGAATAAAGTAGAAGAATACGTTAGAAAAAACTATAAGAGATTATATAAAGATAAACCTTTAACTATAGAGGAATATAATAATCACTTTGAAATTAAAACAAATAAGGATGAAAGTCCATTAATACTAAGCAAAAATATATTATGAGCACACCAACAAGAGCAGAGCTCGCTGGTAAGGTAGGTACGCTTAAAGCTGTATCTGAGCAAATCATTAGGGAAATGCGTATGTTAGATGATAGATTGTCTGGCGTGTATGCTTTTATACAGCACTTACCAAATTATGACGAGATCGTGGAAGAGTTAAAAAAGAAAGCTGAAGAAGCTAAAACAGATGAAAAACTAGAATTATAAATGGGATTATTTGATGAAAGAATTGCTTATAAGCCGTTTGAATACCCAGAGTACTATACCGAGGGGTGGCTTAAACAAGCTCAAGCGTTCTGGTTGCACACTGAAATACCTATGTCCGGCGATGTTAAAGATTGGAACGAAAAACTAACTAAAGAAGAAAAAAACTTAGTAGGTAATATACTTTTAGGTTTTGCACAAACAGAATGCGCTGTTTCAGATTATTGGACGCAGAATGTTGTTAGTTGGTTTCCTAAGCATGAAATACAACAAATGGCAATGATGTTTGGTTCGCAAGAAACAATACACGCAGTTGCTTACTCTTATTTAAATGAAACACTAGGCCTTGAAGATTTTGAAGCGTTTTTGCATGAGCCGGCGACAGCTGAGAGATTTGATAACCTTGTTGCTACTAATGATAATGACACCAAATCTATTGGCCGCAGCTTGGCCATTTTCTCCGCGTTCGCTGAGGGTGTATCGTTATATAGTGCTTTTGCTGTATTGTACTCTTTTCAGTTACGTAATTTACTCAAAGGTATTGGGCAACAAATGAAATGGTCTGTAAGAGACGAATCTTTGCACTCTAAGATGGGTTGTCAATTGTTTAGACATATGTGTAAAGAAGATGATAGTCTTTTAGAAGCTTGTAGAAAAGAGGTTATTGAAGCTGCTAAAACAATGCTTTCAGCCGAGGAAAAGTACATTGATAAAATGTTTGAAATGGGCGATATTGAAGGTATAAAAGCGTACGATTTAAAACAATTTATTAGAAAAAGACTAAATGAAAAACTTGCAGAACTCGGTTACTTCGACCTCGGGCAATACTTTGCATTTGACGAACCAGCAGCAGACAACCTCGACTGGTTCTATCATCTTACAGGTGGGCATACCCATACTGATTTCTTTGCTGTTCGCCCTACTGATTATTCAAAAGCAGGTGAAGGTGAAGATTTTGAAGATATTTGGTGATGAAGCAGTGTAACATATGTAAAAAACGTAAAAAAGATTCTAAATTTAAACACGCCGGGAAGAAAACTTGTTCTCGGTGTGAATTTAGATGGAAAAAAAGTTTCTTAAGGTTATTAGTACAAGATCGTAGGCTAAGCGCTAAAGAGCGAATAGCTAATAGACTTGGTTACATGGGTACAGCTTTTATTATGATGTCTCCGTATCTTTTACCTTATGGGAATATTGGAGCTATTACATACATAATAGGTGGTATTGTTTCAACACCACAAGTGTGGGTTGCAAAACAATGGAACTTAGTAGCTGTTAACGTTAATGTTACTTTAGGGTATATAATTTATATAATGTCAAACTAATATGTGGAATAACGAATGGAAGAAAGGTGTTGATTACCCTAACTGGGGAGACACTGAAGTTTACAAGAAAACAATAGCAGGTGGCTATTTGCTTCAAGGGGAGTCGCCTCGTGAAGCTTATATGAGGGTTTCAAACGCTGTTGCGAGACGTTTAGACAAGCCAGAACTCGCTGAAAAGTTTTTCAAGTATATATGGGAAGGTTGGTTGTGTTTGGCTTCTCCTGTGCTCTCTAATACAGGCACTGATCGCGGCCTACCAATTAGCTGTTTTGGTATTGATGTAGCAGATAGTATACAGGATATTGGTCAAAAGAATTTAGAAATGATGCTACTCGCTAAACACGGCGGTGGAGTTGGTGTCGGTATTAATATGATTAGACCCGCCGGAGCTAAAATTACAGGTAATGGAACTTCAGACGGCGTTGTCCCTTTTTGCAAAATCTATGACTCAACTATACTCGCAACCAACCAAGGTAGCGTACGACGTGGAGCTGCAAGCGTTAACATCAACATTGAACACGATGACTTCCTCGATTGGGTTGAAATTAGGGAACCTAAAGGAGACGTCAACAGACAATCTCTTAACTTACATCAGTGTGCTGTCGTTGGCGATAAGTTTATGCGAAAACTTGAAGCGGGAGATCAAGAAGCTAGAAAAAGGTGGAGTAAACTCATCCAAAAACGTAAAGCAACTGGGGAGCCATATATCCTTTTTAAAGGCAACACGAACAAAGTTAATCCAGAGGCTTACAAAGCGAACGGATTAAAAGTACATATGACAAATATTTGTTCTGAGATTACATTACATACTGATGAATCTCATAGCTTTGTTTGTTGTTTATCATCATTAAATTTAGAAAAATACGACGAATGGAAGGATACAAACCTAGTGTACGATGCGACTTGGTTCCTGGACGGTGTCCTGGAAGAGTTCATTCAGAGAGCGAAGAACATGCGGGGTTTCGAGAATTCTGTCAGGTCAGCTGTAAAGGGACGGGCCCTAGGTTTAGGAGTCTTGGGTTGGCACAGCTTACTACAGAAGAACGGGATCGCCTTCGAAGGGTTGCTAGCCCAGTTCAAGACCAGGGAGATCTTCTCAAAAATAAAAATAGAAACTGAGAGAGCTTCAAGAGCTTTAGCTGAATTGTATGGGGAACCTCTTTGGTGTGTTGGTACTGGTATGCGTAATACGCATTTAAGAGCTGTTGCACCAACCGTATCTAACTCTAAACTATCTGGTAATGTTTCACCAGGTATTGAGCCTTGGGCTGCGAACGTGTTCACCGAACAAAGCGCTAAAGGAACATTTATTAGAAAGAACAAAGAACTTAAAAAAGTATTAAGAAAAGTTGGTATTGATAATAAAGAAACTTGGGATAAAATTCTTGCGGATGGTGGGTCTATACAAGACATCAAAGAACTTGATGGATGGTTTTACGATCACTCAGGAAGACTTACCGAAGAAAATGACGGGAATGAACCGGTAAAGAATGTATTTAAAACATTCAAGGAAATTAATCAATTAGAATTAGTTAAACAAGCAGGTATCAGACAAGATTATATAGATCAGTCTGTTAGTTTAAACTTAGCATTTCCATCAGAGGCAACTCCAAGATGGCTGAATCAAGTGCACATTGAAGCTTGGAAGCGTGGTATAAAAACATTATACTACACTAGAACTGAATCTGTATTGAGAGGTGATATTGCTGCAGCTGCAATGGATCCTGACTGTTTAAGCTGTGATGGATAATTAAATTAAATAATATGGCAAAAAAAAGATTTACTTTTGCTGATGCAAAACAACGCATCAAAGATTTAGAAGAGCAAATTGAAGCTCTTAACGTAGATACAAGCGATAACGTTTATACTACAGAAGAAAATAATGTTATTAAAATGTACAAACTATGGGCCTTGCTAGGTCCGTTAGTTGGAGGCATTATTGGATTAGCATTATAAAATAACAAAGGGGATGACGCCGTAATTGGTATCATCCCCTTTTTTTGTTTAATAAAGCTTTTTACGCTTTTTTATTTCTTTGGTAGTTGGCTCAGCATCATATGCTCGCTTTTCCCAAGGTAAACTTTTATGGCCTTCTTCGTACCACTTACCGTTGTACTTAATCTTGCCATTCTTTCTTTCATACTTCTTGCCATTCCAATATACATAGTTGTCGTCATAATTAAGCTTACCAGCTTTCATATCTTCAACATGCTTCTTTTCATGAGCAATAGTCTTCTCGCGCTCTACTGGTGTTAAATTAGGATCTACTTCTATAGTGCCATTGTTATGTGCTTTACCAGCAACACCCCTTTCTAACCTTTTAGTTGGAGGGCTTGGAATTTTACCAGATCCGCTTGTTGGTTTCTCACTTCTGCTAGGTATCTTACTTCCACTTCTGTATGTATTAAATACTTTAGGTCTAGTCTTTTTTGATTTATCATCATCAATTCCTAACTGCCATTCAGAATAACCCATTGCTAGAAATATCTGTTCCCAAGTTTCTCTTTCTTGGTTAGATGCAGCTTTTAAATTTTGCAATTTAAGAACAGCTCTATCTAACGGCACGTTGCCTAAAGCAGATGCTATTTGACCAACCGCTAATGCAGCTGGGTTATCAACATCAATACCTAATTCGCGCATATCTTTTTTACTTTGTTTATAAGTAAATGCACGACCTGCAGACATAAGCTTTCTAATCTTAGTGTCAACAGGCGGAGATAATGTAGTTAACTTTAACGCAGCTTTAGTATAATCAGTTCTTTTTGATTTATACTGCCTGATAGCTTCAAGAATCATATTTTTCATTGTAGCCACACCAGCGCCATAAACACCCGAACCTCTTAATAATGTATCAACAATACCATTAGCAACTTTTGTCATTGCTTCTTCTTCATCTTTTTCATCATCAAATGATAAAGCAAATAAAGCTTGTTGCAAAGTTGTAAAGATTATATTCTGTACAGCCCCGTAATACAATATTTTAGAAGCATTTGTTTTCCAATCACCACGTCCATTAATAAGATCTAATGCAGCTTTTTTAGTCAACCTAGTATATTGAGCAGGTGTGTTAGCAAAAGCTAATATAACGCGCCCTAAACCGCTTGCTTGCTCCATTGAAACCTTATCAGGTCTTGACGATTGCTGAGACTCTTCTGCTGTTTCTTTAAAATCAAGCATTGCTTTCTCTTCAGCTTGCTTTTGATCTAGACCTTGTTTAATATAAGTGTTAACCCTGTTACGGTAAAAACTTGCACCACCAATTGATATTGCAAAACTATCTGCAATTTGCGTTGGAGCAAAACCAGCTTTAAGTAATGCTGCAAAAGCTGCTTTAGCTTTATTAGTATTAGCTGCTGCTTCTCTTGCTAATTCATCCGCATTAACGTCATTCTTAAGACCGCCTCTTCTTTGTTTTAAAAAGTCAGAGTTCATTAAACTTGCAAAGTCTTTCCAGAATTGTGGTTGATTAGCAAATGCTTTAGCAGCTTTAAGTGGGTTATTATCACTCCAGTTCATGAAGTTAATCGACGAGATTGTTTGCAATAGTGCCGATCTTGTATTTAAGAACATCACTGTAGCAACTGAATCGTTAACCCAGTTCATAAACTGCGCTTCTATCTTAGAAGTACCACTTGGTCTATTTCGACCAGTCTTCATTCTATATAAGATATTTTCTAAAGCGTCAACATAATCTTTCCCGTAAATAGCTTTTAACTTATTTAAGTTATCTTTGCTATACACAGCGTCAGCATTATCTTGCCATTCTTGTAAAAAGTCAGCGCGCTTAGCTGTATTAACAAAGTTTACTAAATCTGTTGTTAATGTACCAGCCAGCCAATCACCTTGCGGCGCAGGATATTCCACACCCTCAGTTATGCCTACAACGTTTTCCGCAAAAGTTAATAAGCCTGAGTTGGCTTCAACATGTTTAACAAGGGCATCAGTATCCTTTTTAGATAAAGATTCTGGCACTACACCTCTTTCGTTCCACAAGTAAACTCTTACAGCCTCTTCGTTTGAAAAACCCCTAGTTGCTTGTTTGCCTAAATCAACAGGTGTACCTTTTATACTTTTCTTAAGTTCTCTCCATTCTTCCATAGAACTTTGCTTAGAGCTTTCAAAGTTAGAAATACCCCTTGCAAATGGATCAAGAAGGTTTTCTTTGTACCATTGCATGTTCTTATCACCTTCTTTACCTTTACCTAATGTTGGATAAATTAAACCAACAAAATCTTCAGCAGAATAAGGGACAAAAAACTTAAACTTACC
>Ga0209603_1002728_pt1 | contig 15883 bp, 21 predicted proteins | sample COGITO_mtgs_1206_FD_184812 | JGI IMG/M metagenome (GOLD analysis project Ga0209603, IMG submission 184812) | Pelagic marine microbial communities from North Sea - COGITO_mtgs_120607 (SPAdes) (version 2) | ecosystem: Environmental > Aquatic > Marine > Epipelagic ... | reverse complement strand
ATATTAGACCAACCACCAAAGCTGATTAATCTAAACTGGCTACAGTGGGCGCAGCGTACCTCTGCATGGCTGGCATTGACTCGTAGCACCTTACGTCAAAGGCTAACGGGTGAATCAGCAGCAGACGATGGTGTAATGCTATGGGATAACACAGGCTACCCAGTTGTCTCAAAGAATGGTGTTTATCGCCAGATCGTACTAGCAGATGGTTTTGGTAACTTCTCAGCAACAGCAGATATTGTAGCAGCAGCCCCTAATACGGCTTACTCCATAGCGTTTACTGCGTCTACTGCCGATGGTGGAATATCGCTTAACGCTTCTGATAACACTAGAATAGACTTTGCAGAGGCAGGCGTTTATAGCTTGTCTGGGCATTTACAGCTTAAATCAACCAGCGCATCAACAAAGACTTTGTACTGGTGGGTGGCGGTTAATGGTGCTAATACAAATCATTCTGAACGTATGAGCCTGCACAACAACAACGGCTTGCACATACTAGGCGTTAGCGATCAATTGCACTTAGCGGCTGGTGATTACATCAACGTAAAGTGGGCAACAGATGATGTGGCTTTATTCTTAGATGGTAGTGCAGCAACAGCGTTTGCACCAGCGTCAGAGCCTATTAATCTAAGCATTACCAGAAGCAGACAATGACCGAGTTGCAGCGATGCAGACAGTGGATAGAAGCGGCTTTAGAGTACAGTGGTGGCACTCACTTTTATGAAGATGTTGTGACCGCTGTAGTAGAAGGAAAGATGCAATTATGGCCTGCTGAGAAGTCATGCTGGGTAACTGAGATTACGGTTTACCCACGCAAAAAAGTGCTTCATGTGTTTCTGGCAGGCGGTGATTTAGATGAAATTATGGGGATGCACGAATCAGTGGTACAATGGGCCAAGAATCAAGGCTGTGAAGGCATGACTTTGACAGGCCGCAAAGGTTGGGTTAAAGCGTTAAAAGATAATGGCTGGAAACCACAACAGCTAATGTTACTAGAAAAGAGGTTTTAGGTATGTCAAAGGGCGGCACTACATCAGGTAGCACAGAGATTCCAGCATGGTTAGAAAGTGCTGCTATAGAAAACATTAACAAAGCGCGTGATGTGTCCCAGATTGGCTATGTGCCTTACTATGGGCCTGATGTAGCTGCTTTCTCACCCATGCAGCAGCAGAGTATGCAATCTACTGGAAACGCTGCCAGCGCGTTTGGATTGGCTCCACAGGGCTTTAATGCAATGGCTGGTATGCCACAAGCAGAAACCTTTGCAGGCGGCTTACAGGGCTACTCAAGCGCACCACTTTACGAGCAGTCACTAGATAAGCTATTTGCCAACGCACCAGCGCAGTATCGTGCTATGAATAGTATGTTTATTGATCCGTTTACAGGCGCAGCACCACGCAACGCTTATAACGCAACACCTATGCAGTCAAGCCAGATGATGTCTGGTGGTGGCGGTGGTGGGCAAGCTGGCTTTGTTGACCAAGCACACGCAGACCGTATGGCCCAGATGTCATCAACAGGCCGTCATTATGGTGTAAACAGTCAGTACAACCCGTATGCTGGAGATGCAAGCGTAGACATTAATGGTGATGGCGTAATTAATATGTATGACATGACTTTTGGTGAAGATGGTCGCAGGCCAATTGGTGATGTAGAGAAGTATGGCAATATGCTCTTTGGTGGAATCCCAAGAATTATTGATGGTGTGCAAGGCTCATTGTTTGATTTAATGGGTGAAGGTAAAGTTAGTGAAGACCCAGCATATTTAGCTCAACAGCAACAATTAATGAATGATGCAGCAGCTAGAGGCGAGGCAAAATATGCGCGAGAAGAGGCTGATCGTATAGCTAGACAAAATCAATTAGGTTTGGATTATATTCAACGTGGTGATATGTACCCGTCACAAATTCAAGGCGGTATTTTAAATAATTCTCCATATCAAGCAGATGGAAACGAGCAGGCTTTAGCACAGGCTAGGATGCTAGAAGATATAAAGGCCGCGCAAGAAGCAGAGGATGCTGCCGCTTTTGTAGCAAAACAAGAAGCTGATTTAATTAAACTGAACCAGTTGCTTAATACAGCACCAGTTGTTAGAAGAAACGGTGGTAACGGTGGTAACGGTGGCCCCAAGGGTAATAATAACTCAGGCGGCAGCACATATAGTGGCGGTGGTTTAGCAGCAGCTTCTGGTTATGGCGGCATTTCTGGTGGCGGTGGTAAGTAAGCCATTAATTAAGATATAAGGAATAAGATTATGGCAGGCGCACCACAAGGCGGCACAACAACTAACGCAAGCAGTTTTAGCCTTAATGAAGATATTAAACTTCCTATGGGTGGCAGGTATCAGCCTGCAAGTTCTGTGGGTGTTTTTGGTGGGCCACAGACTAACAACGGCATGATGATGGATTTAAACCCAGAATCACCTACTAATGGTCAGATGATACCTCGCGGTGGGCCACGACAAGCAACACCAAACCCTAACGCACAAGGCTTTGATTCTTTTAGATCAAATGCAGGTCTACCACAGCCAATGGCTTTAAACTCAGGAGTGCAGCAAATGGCAGCACCACAGCAAGGCGGCTATAACGTCAATGCAATGGATATGAGGCAGCATGTGGGTGATTTCCCACAAATGAGGATTAGCCGAGACGAAATGCGCCCAGCGATGCCATTTACAGGAATGGGTGGTGTAGAAACTACCCGTGGCCCCATGCCTACTGTAACTCAGCCAATGGCTCAAGGCGGCTATAACGTCAATACAGCCTCAGCACAAGGTCTACAACAGGCACAACAAGGCGCAGCAGCAGGCATGGGCTATCGGCCTATGGCAATTACTGCACCTAGTCAGGCTGGTTTACAACAATACACCAACCCCTATGAAAGTCAGGTTGTTCAGCAGTCGCTTGATGATTTAGAGCGTAGCCGATTAATGGCTCAGAACGTAGGTGGCGCACAAGCAAGCGCAGCTAACGCATTTGGTGGCTCACGACAGGGCATTGCAGAAGCAGAAACCAATCGGGCCTTTGCAGATCAAGCAGCCCGTACAGCGTCAGGATTGCGGCAGACAGGCTACCAGAACGCGCAGACAATGGAACGCCAAGCGCAAATGCAAAACCAGCAGGCAGGCTTATCGGGCGCACAACAGCGTTTAAATGCAGGCCAACAGTTAGGCAGTTTGTCTAACCTTGGTTTTGGTATGGGTCAGACTATTCAGAACCGAATGGATCAGCAAGGTGCAATGCAGCAAGCATTGAATCAACAGCTTATTAACGCAGGCAAGCAACAGTACGCAGGCTATACAGGCGCACCAGCACAATCATTGCAGTATTTGTTACAGGCAGTCGGTGGCGCACCAGCTTCTGGTTCAGCAACAGAGACTTATGACGCAGGCTTGTTTGATTATCTGACGTTAGGTGCAAAGGCTTACGCTTCTAACCCTGCCAAAATAGGAAGTATGTTCGGATTTGGAGGTTAAGATGGGCTTATTAGATAACATAAGAGAATTAGATTCTGGATCAAGATTTGCTTCAGCAAGACCAATGGCTCCAGCAACACCAGTTAATAATAGCTTGGCAGGCTTGCCATTTAATAATCCACCAGCCCCACAGGGTATGTCAGCAGATGATAAAAGCGCATTAGCGTTAAGCTTGGCTTCTGGCTTTGCAGGCATGAGTGGCAACCCCAACACAGCTAGTATTATGGCTGGTATTGAAGGTCAGCAGGCAGCTTTACAAAATAGGCGTGATAAGCAATCCGAGTTAGAACGTAGTGGACTGCAAAATGCAAGTATGATGGCTTCAATGAGGGCGGCTGGTATAGATGACAATCTTTTGGCTGTAGCTAAAAACAACCCAGAATTGCTTAAAAGCATTATGAAAAGCTATGCAGATTCTAAGTTAAATCCCACTAAGGAGTTTGCTAAGAAATATTCTACGCCTAGAATAGATCAAACCACTGGAAAGTATTTTGTTATTGTTAGTGACCCTAATAACGGTACTGTAGAGCAGATTGAAGTTAGTGGTGCTACAGGTCTTACAGATCAAGAAAAACTAACAATGGAAAGCAACGAAGTTTTAAGACAGCAAGATATTGCCAAGGCTAAAGAAGTTGGTCAGCAGGCATTTGGTCAAATGGAATCTATGCAGGGTGTTGTTAGGGAGCTAAGTACAGCCAGACGGTTAATTATAGAAGAAGGTGCTAGTGCAGGCATTATGCAAAAGTATATGCCATCATTTGATGCAGCTACTTCTGAGTTTAGGGCAATAGCTAACCGTCTTGGTATAGAGGTTATCAACTCTGCTACCTTTGGCGCATTAAGTGAAACTGAGTTAGCACTAGCCCTTGAGACTGGATTCCCAAGAAACTTGTCAGGTGATGAGTTAATAAAATGGATAGATAAAAAAATAGCAGCTCAAACTAAAATGTCTCAGGCTCTTTACAATAAGGCTCGTAGCTTAACATCTGGAATTACATACTCATCATTTATACAGAATCATGGCAGAAAAGATGATGATAAAGGTGAGAATTTAACTCCTGCTCAAAAAGAATTGAAGCGAAGAGGTTTGCCATACTAATGAAGTCATTTAGCGATTTAACAGATGCTCAATTAACTGCTTACAATAAAGGTGATTTATCTGGGTTTACAGATGATGAATTAACTTCTATAGCAGGATTTGAATCTGCTGATAAAGCGCAACCTAAAGCAGTTGTTGATGATGGCATTGGAAGTGTTATCAAAGAAACCAAAGAGGGTGGTAAGTTTTATCGCCTTGGTGCTGGTAAGGTTGGGTATTCATCAACAGGTTACAGCACAACAAACCAAGAAGAAGTTAAAAGATTGTTATCTGAAATGGCTAGTGAAGACTTTATCCAGCCAACCGAACAGGCAATGACTCAGCAGCGTCAGGACATTATTAGTCAAGCACCTTTAACTGCCAGAGGCTTAAAGTTTAGTGAAGGCACTGTGGCTGCTGGCTCTTATATTGACGAAGCAGCAGAATCCATTGATCCACAGTTAGGAGCAAAAACACGCGCTGTATCAGCAGCTATGGATGAAGAAAATCCAATAGAAAGTATGTTACTTCAAACTGCTGGTGCAGTAGTGTCAGCCTTGCCTGTAGGTATGCTTGCTGTAGGCTCTAGGCTAACAGGCGCAGCAGACTTTGTAGCAACCAACCTAACTAGGGGCCAGAGAATGCTTAGTGGCCTTCTTAAAGGCGTACCATTAGCCACGGCTGAAGGCGGTATCTACGGTTATGGTGAGGGCAAGGATGGCACAAGACAAAAAACAGCCACAACAGGTGCAATGTTTGGCTTAGTTCCTTCTGCTGGATTAGCACTTGGTGGGCCTGTACTACAAGACTTTATAAAGCGAGTTAGGGAAGCTGACACTGGATTTATTGCAGATATTTTTGAAATATCCACAGGTGCAGCTAGGCTGGTTAAAGATGCCTTTTCTAGCGGTGCTAGTTTAGACGATGCAGTCGCTCGTATCCGTTCAGCAGGCGATCAGGGCATGATTGCAGACGCAGGTACAGCAGCAGATCATTTACTTGATGCAGCAGCAGCGACTACCCCAGCGGCTTCAGAGGCAACACAGCAGGTTGTAGGTAATAGAGCAGCAGCAGCCAGTAGAAGTATTACTGAAACGATGGATGAGACTCTTGGCGTTACGCCAGCAGGAAACAAGGAAGCGTTTAAAGAAATATCTCAGAAATCAGCCGCAGATAGAAGTGATGCTTATGAAACGGCTTATGGTAAAGCGGTTGATTACTCAAGTGCAGCAGGCATGAAGATTGAAGAAGTATTATCTAGGATAAATCCTAAAGCATTGCAGAATGCTATTTCAGAAGCTAATGATGATATGTTAGCAGACGGGGTTAGCAATCCTCAGATAATGGCTATCATTGGAGAAAATGGCAAGGTGTCATTTAAAGAAATGCCTAATGTGCAGCAGCTTGATTACATGAAACGCGCATTAAATGCTATGGCTGATGATCTTACAGACCCATTGACAGGCGCTGTTCAAAGCAGCGGTAGAAGGTTTATTAAACTTTCCAAAGAGTTACGGGCGGCTATTGGTGATGCGGTTCCAGAGTATAATGTTGCCGTTAAGCTGGGCGGTGATAAGATTTTAGAAGATAACGCATTAAAGCTTGGTGGCGTATTATTAGACAAGAAAACCAAGCGTGAAACTGTAGAGTATTTAGCAAAAGCTTCAGTAGATGAAAGGGCAGCAGCCTCACAGGGTGTAAGAAGCCAAATAGAAAACACTTTGGCTGAAGTAAAGAATAGTCTAGCAACTCCAGATTTAGACATTAAAGAGGCTCAAAAGCTGCTAACAGATTTGTCATCACGCGCTAATTTAGAAAAGCTTGCTTTTATTATTGGCCCTAAAGGTGTGGCTGATATGATGGAAAAGCTGGAGATGGTTAGACGCGCACTTACTTTACAGCAGGCGGTTGCAAAGAATAGTGCTACAGCAGGAAGAATTTCACAGCAGCGAATAGCAGAAACGCAATTAAACGCAGGGCCAGTTAATGCCTTAATGAGAGGAAAGCCATTAGCAGCAATACAAGAAGCTATAATGTTAGCTTTAGGAACTGATGCCAAGAGTCAGGCGGCAAGATCATCTGCCATGTTTGGTGATGTCATAAAAGCTTTGACCAGTATGCGAGGTGAAGAAGCGGTTAATGCGTTAGAGTTAATGACTAAGGTAATAAACAAACAAATCCAGATAACTGACGTACAAGCTGATAAAATAGCTAGATTGGTTTTATCCCAAGCACCAGCTACAGCCGTAGTTTCTGGTCGCCAGATTAACGAGGACAAGTAATGCCACAAATGACAGAACAGGATATTCAAAGCGCAATCACAGACGCGATACAAAGTGCTATTGATTACGTTGACAGTGACATTGCAGGCCAGCGTGAACGCGCTCAGAGTTACTTTGATGGCAATGTAGACCTAGACCATGAAGAAGGTCGTTCACGGGTAGTGTCCACTAAGGTACGCGATGTTGTCCGTGGTGCAAAGCCTAGCCTAATGCGAATTTTTATGTCTAACGATAAGTTCGTTGAGTTTGTGCCAAAAGGCCCAGAAGACGTTCAAAATGCAGAGCAGGCTACAGCTTACTGCCACTGGGTATTCAACAAGGTTGGTGGGTATAATGTCCTGTCTAACGCGATACACGATTCTCTGGTTAAGAAGGTAGGTCTAGTTAAGGTCTGGTGGAATACTGAGACAATCGCCAAATCTTACACCTATGAGAACCTGTCAGATGAAGAGGTGCAGGTACTGGTCAGCAAAGAAGGCGTAGAGGTTGTTGAGCATCGCCAAGAGATTGAAATGGAGATGGATGAGTTTGGCTTAGATATTGAGCGTAACGTCCACAGCATGGTGATTTCTCATAAATATGAAGAAGGCGAGATGGTCATTGAGGGCATTCCACCAGAAGAATTTTTCATTGACGGTTCGGCTAAATCCATTGATGACGCTTACATTTGCTGTCATCGCAGTGAGAAACGCGCTGGCGATCTAGTGGCTATGGGCATAGATCAAGACGTTGTGGATGGTCTTAACGGCTCAGATAACGACTCGTTGATTGGCAATGTTGAGAAAATACAGCGATTTGGCGAGTCAATCACAGACGATGAAGATGTGGATAATGACCCATCAATGCGCCTAGTGTTGGTCACAGAGGCTTATATGCGTATTGACGCAGAGGGCGATGGCGTACCTACATTACACAAGTTTTTATGTGGTGGCACAGACTATCAAGTGCTTGAGATGGAACCTTGGGACAAAGCACCATTTGCCGACTTCCAAGTTGACCCAGAGCCACACGCCTTCTATGGACGATCTTTGGCTGAACTGGTATTACATGACCAAGACACTACGACTAGCGTACTACGAGGCATTTTAGACAACGTAGCCTTAACCAACTCACCACGACTAGAAGTAATGGAAGACATGGTGGAGATGGATGACGTACTCAACAACGAGGTGGGTGCTATTATCCGTAGTGAGCAGATTGGCTCTGTTAACCCATTAACGGTTCCTTTTGTTGCAGGATCTACGCTACCAGCGTTACAGTATCTTGATATGCTGGTTGAAGAGAAGACAGGTATTTCTAAGATGAGCATGGGCGTTAACGCTGATATGCTACAGAATACGTCAGCTACTGCTGCGGCACTTACTGCTCAAGCTGGTGCTGGGCAGGTCGAGGTAATGGCGAGAAACCTTGCTGAAGGCACTAAGAAGCTATTTCAACTCATGCTACACGTTGCCATACAAAACTCCCCAGACGATCAGATGATGCGTTTAAACGGTGAATTTGTACCTGTCGATCCAGCAGTGTGGGACGCAGGCATGGATATGTCTATTAATGTCGGTTTAGGCACAGGCCAAGAAGATGCTAAAGCAGCCGCATTGATGCAGACGTTCCAGACTCAACAGCAGATTTGGCAGACCTACGGGCCTAAGAACGGCCTAGTTAGCATGACACAGATGCGTAACACGTTAGCTGACACGTTGGCACTGAGTGGGGTTAAGAATGTTGACCGTTACTACGCACCAATGACCGCAGAGATTGAGCAGCAGTTAATGGCTGAGATGGCTCAAGAAGCAGCAGCAGCAGAACAAGCAGCATTAGAGCAAGGTCAGCAGGGCGATCCGATGGCACAGGCACTAATCCAAGCTGAACAGATTAAGGCTCAAGCTAGTATGCAGGGCCAGCAGATGAAGATGCAGGGCAAGATGCAGGCTGACCAAATCAAAATGCAAGCTGATATGCAGGTTAAAGCCGCTCAGATGCAGTCTAAGCAGGGTACTGAATTGGCTGAGTTGCAACTCAAGTATCGTGAGCTACAGTCATCTAATGACCTAGAGCGTGACCAGATGAACCAAGACTTGCTTGTGGAAGCTGCTAAGATTCTAGGCCAGTACGGTACAGCGGTTGACGTTGAGCGTGTCAGGGTGATGCAGAATGCCCCACGGGATGAAATGGGCAATATGATATGATCCTAAAAGAGCAAGCAGAATATTTACTCAAAGATGATACATTTACGACAGTATTTGATATAATCCGACAAGAACAGGTAAAAAAGTTCTTAAAATCTAGCAAATCCGATACGGAAACTAGAGAAGACGCTTATGCAATGACGCAGGCGTTAAACCAGTTTGAAAATATCCTCAAAAGTGCAATAACTAATGAGGCTATTAAAAAACGCAAAAAATAGGATAGCACCGTGGAAACGACTACCCCAGTTAGCATTGAAAGTGCAGCAGAAGCGTTAATGGCTCCAATGGAGTCAGAAGCAACCGAAACAGAAGCACCCGAAGCTGAAGTAGCAGAGGTTGAAGAAGAAGAGGTTGAGCAAGAAGAATCAGAATCAGATGATGACGCAGAATATGCTGAAGCAGATGATGACGATGATGATGAATATGATGAGTCAAATGATGAGCAAGCCGATCAATCTGGGCCTGAGACATACTCCATTAAAGTTAATGGTGAGAATGTTGATGTAACCTTAAACGATCTAAAGCAGAGTTTTTCTGGACAAAAATATATTCAACAAGGCATGAAGCAAGCGGCAGAGCAGCGCAAGCAAGCGGAAGAGGCTTTTAACGGTCTTAACCAACAGCGTGAGCAGCTTAACCAGCTTATGCAACAGGTAGAGCAGCAGGGCGTAATATCGCAACCAACTCCGCCTAGCAAGGAACTGTTAAGCGCAGATCCGCTAGGCTATATAGAAGCAGATGCTACTTATAGGGAGCAAATGGGAGCGTATCAAACCCAGCAGCAGCAGATTGGACAGCAACAACAGGCAATGCAGCAACAGCAAGGACAGGCACATCAGGCCCACTTGCAGTCGCAGATGGCAGAACTACAACAGGCTATTCCAGAATTTAGTGATGCTAAGAAAGCACCTAAGATGAAGGAAAGGCTCGTTAAACAAGGTATGGCTGAAGGATACACTGCCGAAGAAATCGGTGGAATTGTAGACCATAGGGCCATGAAAGTTCTCCACAAAGCAATGCTATACGATCAGATGATGGAAGGGGGAGGCGATGTACAAGCTAAACTCAAGAAAGCTAGACCGTTGATGAAGGCTGGAACCAAGAAGCAACCTACATCTGCTGCTAAGAAGCACAGCAAGCAAATGTCTAAATTGAAGAAATCAGGTAGCATACACGATGCTGCCAAATTATTATTTGAAAGTTAAATTTAAATCATTTAGGATGAATTATCATGGCACAACCAGCCCACACATACGATACATACGATACGAAGGGTATTAGAGAAGACTTATCTAACGTAATCTATGACGTATCACCAGAAGAAACTCCATTGCTAAGTGCAATCGCTAAAGTAAAGGCGACTAACACCTTGCATGAGTGGCAGACCAATGCATTGCGTGCAGCGGTACTTACTAACCATCATGTTGAAGGAAGTGATACAGGCGCAACAGCCGTTACCGCTACTTCTCGTTTGGGTAACTACACTCAAATCTTTAAAAACTCTGTAATTACCTCTGGAACCAACGATGTAGTTGAAGCCGCAGGCCGCACAAACTCTGAGATGAGCTACAACATACTGCGTGAGGCGATTACTCAGAAGCTAGATCAAGAAAAGACTATTTTTGATAACGTGGCGCGTGTAGCTGGTAATGCTACTACTGCCCGTAAAATGGCTGGCCTTGGTGCTTGGGTAACTACCAACACATCTAAGGGTACTAACGGTACTGATCCAACAGGTGACGGTACTAACGCTCGCGGTGCAGGTACAGGTCGCGTGTTTAGTCAAGCTTTATTTGACACTGTTATGCAAAAGGTGTGGGTATCAGGCGGCAAGCCAGACTCTGTCTACCTTTCAGCGTTTCAGATGAACAAGGCACTTGGCTTTACTGGTAACAACAACCAACGCCAGACAGGTAACGTAGGTACGGTAAACAACAACCTAGCGATATATTTAACGCCTTGGGGACAGGTTTCTTGGCAGCCTTGCCGAGAAAATAGAAGCTCCGATGTGTGGATTATTGAGCAAGATAAATTAGCTTTGGCTACTTTACGCCCAATGAAAAACGAAGCGTTGGCTAAAACAGGCGATAATGAGCATCGTCAAATTGTTTCAGAATGCACCTTGGTCGTGCGCTCAGAAACAGCATTAGGCTTAGTTGCTGACTGTACTACAAGCTAATAATACGCTTGTGTTACAATAAGGGGGTGCTACGGCATCCCTTTTTTTATGGAGAAAATATAATGGCTAAAATATCAGAACAATTTCATCAAGATGGTGACAAGCTAATCCACGTTAAGCAGCAGGATTACAGCGGCTCACTAAACCAAGCAGAGGCAATGCGTCAAAACGGTAACGCTCATTTTGGTGACTCAGTGTGCGTAGGTGTAATTGACAAGGCATTAATGGCTGAGTGGCTAAAAGAGGCTGGAGTCAAGTGGGATGATCCTGCCGCACAAGATGTGGTTAAGCGAAAGATGCTGTCAGGTGAGTTTGACAAGCTACGAGTTTGGGAGGGTAATTACTAATGGATTATTTTACAGAAGATGAATTAAAATGCAGCCACACAGGTGAGTGCAAGATGGATGATTCTTTTATGTATAAGATCAATACCATCAGGAAAGTGTGTGATTTCCCGTTCACGGTTACTTCTGCTTACAGACACCCTACTCACCCTATTGAGGCAAAGAAGGCCAAGGCAGGCTCACACGCGTCTGGAAGGGCTATCGACATTGCAGTACGCGGTGACAAGGCCCATAAACTGATTGAAGTGGCACTGGCTTACGGCATTACAGGTATAGGTGTGGCCCAGAAGGGTGGTTCACGCTTTATTCACCTAGATGACCTAGACAAAGCCAGTGGTTATTCACGGCCTACCGTCTGGAGTTACTAATGAGTTTTCTCAGTTTCTTAAATCCAATCGCCAGTTTGGGCAGTACCTACCTAGAAGGCAAGAATCAGGTCGCTAAAGCCAAGTCAGCAGCAGCCATTGTCAGTATCAAGGCAGATGCAGACGTTAAGGTGGCTGGTGCAAAAGCGGCTCACAAGCTGGCTGATAACGGTCAGACGCAGGAATACAACCTTGATTTGGTGGCTATGCAACAGATGGACAAGTCATTCTTAGATGAGGTAATGATTGCCCTGCTACTGGTTCCGATTGCAGCGTCATTCATTGGCTACCAAGAAGAAGTCACAGCAGCCTTTGAATCATTCGCTGCCATGCCTGATTGGTATCAATACCTAGTATTGGGCGTTTATATCGTGAAGTTCGGTATGAGGGGACTGCTCACCAAACTAATGTCTGGCAAGCTAGGTGGGATTAAGTTGAAATAGCCAATGCTTGATCAATTAGCTGTTTTTTCTTTTTAGATATGCGAGTGTGTAGGTCATTCGCATCAGCAGCAGCTACACACGATGACTGTGACCTACCGAGAAGTTTGGCACAGTCTTTGTAGGACAGGCCAATGGATCGCAATTCTACAAGATTTGTTAGCTCAGTTGTTTTCCAGTAGCTATTAGGCCGTGAAATTGTTTTAGTTTTTGGCTGCATCCTGCCGCTACCAAAGTTAAAACTTAGTTTAGGTTTAAATACAATGCTCATTCGTTATCCCTGCCTATGTAGTGATTCCTTTCAGCGTACAATACGCCATGATGTGTGTAGCCAATTAAGCGGCCTATTTTCCTTGCGCTGTAACCCATATTCCTAAAGTTAATAATTGTGTTTAATGGTATTTTGACTTGGTGTTGTAAGCCAGATTTTAAACCCATTTTATTAGCCTTGATACGCACAGCGTTTGGTGACTTATTGAGCAGTGACGATAAAGCCGCTACTGGCAGCTTACCGTACTGGTCTTTAAGTAATTTGGTTTGAGTGTAGTTCCAAATCATTTGTCTTTGCCTGTGCAGTCAATCTCTTGAATTATGGTACTGGGAGATAGCCCTAGATCCACGCGATCTTTAGGCTTCTTTGACTGACCTAACGGAATATCTTTATTGCCAAAAATACGTTCATAGTTGTCAGCAAACTGCTGATTCATTGGCTTAGAAATCGGCTTATCTTTTGCACTCATCAGTATTCTCCAGCTTCATCAATAATGTGCGCTTCTAGTGCCTCATCATCCATTAATGAAACAAAGGCTGCTAGTAGCTGCTGTTTAGCATATTCTTTAACGTCATCATTGCCAATCATAAGCATAGAAATGATGTTGTCTTTTTGATCATCGTCTAACTCTTCACATAAGTCATGCAATGAGAAGCCTAGAGCATCACCAGTGGTGGTGATTTCATAGAACAAGTCATCACGAACATCTGCAAGGTCAGACTCAGAGATGCTGATTCTAGCCCGTGGTGATGCGTAGTTAGTGCCGTTGCGTAAGGTCATAGTATTCTCCAGTGTGGGCCGTAGCCCCGTTATTATTATGCTGCTAATATTTTGTCAAAAATTACGTCAATTTCTTGTGCAGTTAAATGCGCGTCTACAATAATGCGCAGATCAGGAAAAAAACCAAACGAAATAGAATCAAAAGACATTGTGCCAAAACGGTCAGCTTCAATTTCGTAAAAATATGTTTTGGTATTTAAAGTGGTTGCTGTGTTAAAAGTTTTCATGTTACTGCCCCGTGGTGTTATTTAATTAACTTACGGTAATTGTACACACTTCTGTTAACACTGTAAACACTTTTGTTTAACTAAATGTCAGACACTTCTCAAACTATCCAGAAAGTTTCCTTGACAGTCGTAATTTAGCCTTAAATATTTTCTTGATCCTACGCAGGTATTTAATGTCGTGCTTAACGTTACAGTTATTGTACTCTAAAGCCTCAACCGTGATTAACCCAATGCGCTCTATTAGCCTATGTCGGTACTCAACGACATTGCCAGACAGGTAGCGGTTGCACTTGTGACATTGCTTGTGACAGTTGTGCAGGTTAAATGACAGGTGTTTAGCTGCACCCCTGCTGCGGTAATGCCCAGCGTCCCAATAGCCACCTAGACCTTCATGGCTGCCTTTTTCATCACAACTTATGCAGGGCAAGTCTCTGTCACGGTATCTAACGTATGCGTTAAAGGCTGTCTGAGCCTCTACACGCCATTCTGAGGCTGTTTTGACCTTATCCCTTAGTTTGGTAAGGGTTTCACGCTTGCGCTTCTCTGAGGTGTACACAGCGGCCTTCTTGCCATGTTTTACCACGCAATCCATTGAGCAGAAGAAACCTAGCGGCACTTTAACCCCAGAGTCAGGGGTAGCGTATACTTTGCAATGCCTGCACTTCTTCTTAGCGTTAGCCATTGGCCTGCCTGTAGGTTTCGTAATCAGCTAGTGTTTTGTCAGTAAAATTAACATCGTATTCTGCACCCTTAACGTGCAAAAACTCTATAAACTCGCTACCGATAGCCTTGTTAAATGTCTTAACGCTAGGACGTATGCAGACCATGTGCGTACCACAGAGGCTGGTTACCCATTTATTGCCTTTACGCAAGGGCAAACCCATCTGCTGCTTCTCAGTCGCAAAGCTAGAAACTAGCAATGCCTTCCATGTGTCGCGGTCATAATCTAAATTAACTTGTTTGGCTATGTCTCCAATCATGGCGTGGTAACATTTTTCTTGAAGATCAGTTGTACCGTCACGGCCTAGCGTTACTATTACTGGTGCGCCACTTTTCAGACCTTTGTTAGCCATCTCCCAGACTTTAAGCATTTCTTCTTTGACGTTATCTAGTGTGACGGTAAATTTTAGATCAGCCATTAGATTCTCCCATAGCTACAAATTCAGCTAACGTAATGCCAAAGTATTTAGCCAGCGAGTCTGCTAACGATATCTTCATATCATGTCCTGTGCGCCACCTAATGACCTGCTGTGGATGCACTTTGAATGATCGGGCTAATTGTGAGCCTGTGATTTTAAACTTTGCCTGTGCTACTCTGAGTGAAGCACCCATGTCAATATTCATGTTTAATTCCCCTAAATGTGTGTTATATTGTTGTGGAATGCTCCAGTAAGAAACTTACCCCACCCTAAAAAAGTGGGGCTTTTTTTGCCTGCTAGAACGGTATATCGTCCTTTTCATCAAAACCGCTGTCAGCAGCTTGAACAGGCTTTGGTGCTGCTTGGACTTCTTTTGGGTTAAAACTAAACGACATAAACTTCTGTCCTTTGTTGCTGGTCTTAATCCATGCGCTCATCCACATCTCTACGCCATTAATTTCACAACTTCCGTTGTAATCAGGATGACGTTCTGATTTCTTGTCTGCCTTAAACAAAGCCCCTGTGTTGTTGTTATCATATTCCATAGTTACATCCCCTTTTTGCTGCGAATAAAGTCTTGTTGCTTGCCAGTACATTGGCTCCAAAGTTTTTGCTTCTCGTTTTCATCTAACTCAGCTAGTGCCTCGTTCATCATCGTATGCTCACCAGTAGCCTCGCTCTCAATGACTAATGCCATCAAGTCTTGCATTAGCTTCTTGCTCACACGCTTGGCTGGTGGTGCTGACACTGTTTCTGATAGACCTTCTAACGTCATATCAATGACAACCGTATTATCTTCATTGCGATCAAAACCGAACATAGCCAATTCGCTATCGTCATCGACACTAGGTATTCCAACAAGTGATTGCAAAGCATAACGCCTTGCGTAAGTAATCGCTGAACCTGCGCCCTGCGGAGTTACCTTATCCATTGGCAGTAGGTATTCACCTTGCAGCCATTGCCCAGATTTGTGCATAAGCATAGTAGATACGCCAACGCCATTGCCACCAGCAGACGTAACTGGTAATTGAACAAACGATAAACCCCATTTAGCAAACGGTTCTTTGATTACTTTTATTACACTGGTCAAATCAGCGTAGCTACTATTAAAGAAAGG
>Ga0209603_1002724_pt1 | contig 15899 bp, 3 predicted proteins | sample COGITO_mtgs_1206_FD_184812 | JGI IMG/M metagenome (GOLD analysis project Ga0209603, IMG submission 184812) | Pelagic marine microbial communities from North Sea - COGITO_mtgs_120607 (SPAdes) (version 2) | ecosystem: Environmental > Aquatic > Marine > Epipelagic ... | reverse complement strand
CAGCAGATGGATTAACCTCTACGGCGCTAGATGCTGTATTAAAAGCTGTATATCCAGTGAACTCTATATATTTGACAGAAAGTAATTCTACACCTGAAACACTTGGTTTACCTGGCGTATGGGAAAGATATGCACAAGGAAAGGCACTAACTGGGTATTCAACTAGTGTAAGTGCGTTTAAGAATGTGAATACTGGCGGTAATATGAATCACACATTGAATCTTGCTCAAATGCCTAGGCATAGACACAGTATATCAGATTCGAGAGCAAATAACCCTAATGCATATACTAAAAATGGTAAACACCCAGATAGAGCAACGTATGACGGTCCGGATTATAACACCAACTATACAGGCGGTACTAATAATGGTGCTACTAGTGCTTTCTCACTCTTACAGCCATATCAAGTAGTACAAGCCTGGCGAAGAAAGTCTTAACCTAATCTGACTTATAGATAAATAGTATAAATTACTAAGGATACAATTAAAAATGTCAACAAAAAAGTTTTCAGAACTCCCGCTACTAGGCTCATTAACGTCTGGCGACACATTTGCCGTAGTTGATGACGAGGGTCAACTTACTAGTAAGAAAGTAACTGCTGAAAAAATATCTGACTTCGTGTTTAGTGATCCAGTTGTGGGTAATACTAATAATACTAACGGCGTGATAAATGCTATCAATGCAAAGGGTAACCCAAGCGGAGATCAAGCAACCTTCGTAAAAAATGGATTAATGGCAAGTAAGGTATTCTTTCTAACTGGGTATGAAGATTTTGATACGGTCTTCACTTATAGCAGATTGCCAGGCTCACCCGATGCAATTACGAGAAACGATGTAATTGAAAATAATATGCAGTTTGCTGGCGTTAAGCAGGTTAACGGCATCCAGAAACTAGTTGTTGGTAATATACCAACTCCTGCGGTTGATGGTGAAGCACAACCAATTTCATCTGAGTTTACTATCAATGCAGACATGATTGATAGTGGTCAAACCAATCAATTCTTTAACACAGCATCTGTTGAAGGCGCAATTGAAACAAGTTTCGAGGGACTATTTAATAAGTATAGTGCTTCTTTTGATGGTGGTAATGTTAGAGATGCTGTTAGTGATATATCAGGCGTGTTTAATATTATTACTACACAGAACTCAGAATCACCAAAACAAGCAATAAGTATTAAGGTTATTAATCAAGATGCTCTATTTACTGCACCTGTAGGTGAAAGTGCAATAGTTAACCCAGGCGATACGATTAGAGTTTATGGTGGGGATAGTGGGAATATACAACTCAACACCGCACCGACTCTCGTAGTTAGTAAGAATGATGTTCAATTTCCTGATCCACAAGGCACTGAGCCAGTAGTGAGTTTCCAATACAAGGTTGCAAGATTTGATCTTAAAACTGGTGCTATTGGAGTCAGGTCCACTACAGACGCAACTCCTACAGGAGAAAACACGATATCGTTTACTTCTCCTGGCGCCTCAGATATACAAGACGTATTAAATTCGTTCAACGAAGATAAATTTATCACTCTAAACATACAGACGAATGATGCAAATCAGGGTGCTTTATTATACCGAAGAGATGCGGCAAGTAATACCAATCCATTTAAACTTATAGCAGTCTTGGGTCCGAAAGACCTCTCTATTGCATATAAAGACTATTATTTGTTTGACTACACATCTTGGTCTGGAAAGAACCCGCTAGATAATTCTTATCTGGCAGAAACGCTTACGCATTTCCCTGCATCGATATCTGGAACAGTTACTGCCGCAGAAGATGGTATAATGCTCCGTGGGTGGGCTGATGTCACTATTAAAAGTATACTTAATGCAGAGGGCGGTGGTTTTAATGTGATCTTCAATGATAATGAAACACTATATGTTAATACTGACGGGGCTTGCTCTTTTACTCACAACAATACTCTCGATATTCAAGGCGCTATTAATCAAAAAATTGATATTGGAAGTAACTCATTAGCACTCAATGCAAAAACATATAACGTCTCTAATATTTCTCTGCCTAGTAACTTTGCATTAACTGGAGTTACTGGTCTTACTACTCTTAAAAAATTGCCTTGGAGTGGATATCGTAGCCTAACAGGTAATACTAAAGACTCTTCAGTATTGAGATCGATAACTAATCTATCTCCTCAGACAATAACGCTATCTGGTCTTAACTTTGATGGTAGTCATACTAATCAGTATCTTTTAGACGACACCCAAGGCTTAGATGAAGACACGAATGTTTTGATCAATATGGGTATTGGTTCTAATGATATTACATTAGAAAACTGTAAGTTTAATGATATGATTGGTGGTGGTGTCTATATAAGTAGTCCGACTAATCTTAAAATGAGTAATTGTGAAGTTACTAATGGTGGTATAACGGATAGATATGAAACATTCTCGCCATTAACTGCTGATGGTGGTACGAACACAATGATCACCAATAATGTATTTAGAAACTTTACAGCACCTATAGATTGTACAGTCACAAAAGACGGATCTATCGTAGCAAACAATGTTATCAAAAACTGTGCGTCTGGTCTTGATATATTTGGTTCTACTTTCTTTATCAGTAGCCCAAATGTTCTTGTAGGTCCTGCTAATGAAAGTTTACAAAGCCCTGATGTTCTTAATAGTGACTTTGATTCTGTTAATATATTGAGAAGTCAGATTAGAGCAGAAACTGATGGTCCTGGTGGCATATTCTTGAGCGATCCATTCATATATCAAGAGAATGGTAATGTATTTGATTTAACCCAAGACTCTGTTACTTCTTCGGGTAATATAGTTTATAGAACTAAACTCATTCGTGGATATTTCCAAAATAACATTGGTGATGGTACTGTTATTGAAATACAGTCTGAAGAAGAATATGGTAACAAGATAGGTCCTGAGCAGTTAGATGCTAATGCAAAGTCAACAGTTTCATATACAAACACTAGTAGTCCCGCACAGAAATTTGCTACTCAAAGTTCATATTTGATACCTGGCGAAAAATATGAGATTAAGGAAGTTGGTAACACTGACTGGACAAAAGTTGGCGCACCAATTAACAAAGTGGGCGTAACATTTACATACAACAGTACCGGAAACCAGAAACTAGTTCAGAAGAACAACACTGCAACTGATAGAAACTCTGTTAATGAAACTGTGTCAACTACTGGATATGTCACTAGAAAGCAGTTTGAGGGCTACACTACAGATAGTGGTACTAAACTTAAAGACATCATAATCACAGATCATAATGGAAATGCAAATATTACTCCAGAAAATGGTGGATTTCAGTTTAAGATTGTTGAACAAGACGATGTTCGTGGTACACACAACACTTTAACAAATCTTACTAGTTCGTCTGGTGCTTATACTCGTGGTGCATTAGCTACACTATTTAACAGTAGGAAAAAGGCTTCGATTAGTGATGCCACAGCAGGCAAGATTCATCCACACAACTCTTATCACGTTGGTGTTGCTTGGACAGCAAACTATAGACATAATGTTAAAGTTGCTGATATTGCAAACTATGGGTCTTGGGGTACAGTGGGTGCATACCTCGCAAACGGACTAGATAGCAATACTAATACTGGTAGGAATGTGTATTTAACAGGCGATTCAGACCCTATGAATGCATATAGGTATTATGCAGACTTTACCTGTCAGGTTAATAATTTAAATCATATCGATGATGATGGTAATTATTATGTTAGCGTTGACGGCCACCCAATTAGTTTTGGCAATAATATATTCTCGCAATATGGACTTGTTACTGATGTTGATAAAGAATCAACACCAAACACAGTAACCATAAGATTTTTTGGTACAAAGTATACTGACGATGAGTCAGTTGCCGATTCGGATGCTCCTGCACCTTCAGTCACACAAGCAGGGGAATTTGGTACTATAAATATGATAGACGACTTCGTATTAGCTAAAGGCATTATTAAATAGGAAAAATTAATGACAAGTATTAATCAAAACACAAGTGTAGTTAACGTAGGTAGAACTACTCCAGTTACTCCCGGCGCACAGGTAGCAGATAAGTCTATACCTGTCGTAATGGCAACTGATCAGACTTCTATTCCTGTTATCGAACAGAACAAAGTGCAATCAGAAGTTGCACTATCGCTTTTAGGTATTCCTAGAGCAGAGATTGCACTTGGTATCTTTGCTGATGTTAACACCTATGATGTTAACCCGTCTGAATGGTCTATGAAGCCAGAATACCATATAGGTGGTGACGGCGTTAAGCATCTTCCAACAGAAGCTGGCGCTCTCGTAGAAGCATCTCGAAACAAGACGGCAGTACTAACGTCTAAGCGTTTCTTCAGATATCAGCCAGGTCGTGTATCTGCCGCTACATTTGGTATTAAGTCGTCTGTATCAATCATTGACTTTGCTCAGAATCCCGCAATTCGTAAATTTGGCATATATGACAAATACGATGGCTACTATTGGGAAAGCAGAAACAGTGGTGAACAGGATAACTTTGCTGTTGTTCGTAGAACGCAGTCGTTGCAATATAGTCCTATAAGCCCCTATGGTATTGGTGGAACAAATGGTACTCCAAAACGAGGAGAAACTAACTTAAAGCATTCCCAGACTAGTAATATTGTTCCTTATGATGACACTCAACTAGATGACTATAGAATAGTTGGTCTTGGTGAAAGAGAACAGGGTGATGTAGTTGAGACTCTTCTTAGTGACAGAAACAAACTTAAAGAAAAAAGATTTGAACTGGTTGATGCAGTATTGACTAAAGCTATTAGTAGTGATGCGGCTGTTACAACTGGTGGCGCAGAAATGATTGCGGGCTATGCAGAGTCCACTAGAATTAATAACAGAGGTACTCTTTCAGCGCAAACCACCGCAGGCGGTAAAACATATACATCAACTAGTAACTTTTATGACGATTTAGCGGCTGCCTATAACGCAGAACTACAATATCATAGTGGGGGTAATCTAGTAACCGACCCGGCTCTTTTTCTTGTAACAGCAGAGCAGATGGAAGCTAAGTGTAAACGTGATTTAGATTACTGGATCGATAATTTCTTACTCGATCTTGAATATGGTGGAGATGCACATACCAAATGGAATACAACAAACTTCGGGTTATCTGACGGTACTGTAGGTACTTGGCAAGTTGGCACCCAGGTTGGCGTATTCCCAAGAATCTCACAATTTGAGTCGCTTATTCATAAAATTCTTCTCGATACTATTCATCATAACACGCTTCTAAGTTTATCTACTGATGGTTTAACAAGACTTCAAGCATTACAAACAACTGTTGCTAACGCTTTCGGTAATGCGGCTGGCACAGCAGGTGATGGTGTCGACCCAACATATGACAATCTATTTGATGTCGTAATTCCCACTGATTATGGTGTAAGAACATCTGCAAGTGAAAAACTAGAAACATTTATGACAACCAAAAGAAACTTCTGGTCTTACTACGTCACAGCCAAAAGAGAGTTTGATTTCGATGGTACAAATTATACTGCATTGACAGAAGTAGAAACTGATAAAACATATACAGTTTTAAGCGGTACAACTAATCTTAATGGTATTGGCGGGAGAAGCGGCGCTAGTTTTGTTGGTCATACTTTTGTGGCAAGCGGTAATTATGCGATTCCTGACGGGACTACATTAGCAGAAACAATTAAGTACACTATGCCTGGCGGAACTGATTCAAATCAATCAGGCGGCACAAGTAGTAATACTGGTAATTCTGCTTTAGCACCTTTTGTAGGATTGACTGAAGTACAGTTACAAGAAATTATTAAGAACAAATGTCAACGTGATGTTGGATACATTGTTGATGGTTATAAGAATGACTTAGCTGGCGGTGGTAATGCTGAAACCACTTATAATGCTTCGATGTTTATTCGTGGTACTGGTCTTTCTGTCTATTCGCAGACTGTGGGTACTAATGCTAATGAAACTTTAAGCGAACCTTCAAGACACGACTATTTAAGAACTATCATTACAAGAGACTTAAAAGCATTCGGTGCGGGTGATGCTATTGTAAATGGTAGCAATGGTAGTGGTCTGTTTCAAAATCTTGCAAATAAGATTGTAGGTAACTTTGCCGAAGAAAATACAAATTCGCTAGAAATTGGTAACAAAGGATTCCCGGGTAACTTGGTTGTTCTTCGTGACGGACTAATACACACTCATGCGGGAGTATACGATCCATCTCTCTTGAAAGACTCTAAGCCAGTTAAAGCAATTGCAACTGGAGTATCGTCTCGATCAGCCAGTTCGCCACTAGCAGTATTCAAGCTAACAGAGGGTACAGTTACTTTTGGTCAGCACGTTAAACTTAGTTGGACTGGTACTGCTTCTGACTTACAGTGTGGTGAGACTTCTGGTATCAAGATTTTCAATGGTGAAGTTTTAAGAGTTCGCAGAGTAATAGGCCCTAAAGGTAACGAGTTCACTCTTGTTAAAGAGGACAACACTCCAACTCAAGGGTTTACTTCAGTGGTTTTAACAACTTCTCAAATATCGGCTGGCACAACTGGAACTTTTTATGTTGATACCGTTGTTCCATTCGTATTCCCTAAAGATTACGACATTAGTAACCCTGATGGAATTGGTAATAATAATGGTGGTACAACTTTCACATCAGAAATTGATACCACATATCAAACCCTAGTAAATAACGCCAGTGGATATACACAAACTGCAAACGATTCGTTAAATGCTCAAAGAGCGTTCAGAACATTTACACAAGCTACCCCAACTGATGCTGTCCCAAGAGGGGCAATGTTCCCATATATGTACGCCTTTAACGACAATCTAAATGATGGTGGTATGGAAAACAACTATGTTGGATTTGTTAACACAGCACTAAATCCGAATAGTCTGGAAAATGTTAATATTATTAGATCACAAATCGATAATGTGAACTTCTACCCAGAATATGTAAACTGGATTAAGAATAATGTTAAACCAGAATACTGGGGTGTTTATGAGTATCGTGTGCCTCGTTCAAGATTCAGTCATGACGCTTTAGATGGTATTTCAGATCAAGCTACAGACAAGAAGTTCAATAATACACGAGGTAAGAGAAATCGTGTGTATAGTGATGTGGCTACTGGTACTTCTGGTACTGTTAGACCTGGTCAGCTATTTACAGAAATACCTGGCGTACCAGTATATCAAAACAGTTTATACAACTATGACTTCACTAAAGTAACGATGCTTAAAATTGAGTTCTCGTGGTATGGTGCTGTTGGTGCATTGTTCTTAGCATACGTTCCTGTTGGTAACGGTGAAGCACGATGGGTAAGAGTACATCACCTAAGAGCATCGAATCAGTTGAAGATTGCATCTCTTGGTAACGCAACATTGCCGATCACATACACTACTTATGGTGGTGGTTCACAATATTGTCTAGGTGATGGTGAAGATTCTACTTATCAAAGTGAGTATCAAACTAATTCACATAACATTGTTAAATATGGTGCTTCTTACTATATTGATGGTGGTGACCGTGGTACTGTTCGTCTATACAGTCACAACAATGACGACACCGTATCTGCTAGGGGTAAGAGATTCGCTGTTGGCAATTTGCCTGCTACAGTTCCTACTGCTAATATCGATTCAGAAGCAACTGCGACTCCATATCTAGAAGTTACAGAGACATACCCTGTAGCAACTCTAGACCTGACTAGTGCGGCAATTAATGGTAGTGGTACTATAAGTGGATTAGTGAGTCCTGCGCCAGCATTAGGTGAATATGTTGAGATTAAAAATACTAATATTGGTCTTGTTGATGGAATCTATAGAATTAAGACTAGAGCAAGCGACACATCAATACAGCTAACTGATGGTCAGTTCACTACAGGTAACGCATCTACGACCGCTCGAACTGCAGGTCTTATTACTGCTACTTTGACTCATCGTAAACGTATTGATCCATCATTCTATATTGGTGCAAAACTCAAGACTAGTAGCGCCTTAGATCAAAACATTAAAGTGTGTTGGGCTGAAACTACTGGTACGGGAATGACTGAAGCGGGCAGAGTATATTTGACTGGTACACCTACTTCACTAAGTGGAATTAGTTTATTAGTAGATAGAGCGGCTTCTGTTTATGGTATAGAAACCAAGAAGACAATTCTTAGTACTCGTGAGCAGAATGCTGTAAGAAACAGAGTTCAGGTATACCCGACTAAACTTTCTAGTGCTAACTTGACGAGTGATAACACTAATGTAAGACTGCGTTTCAAGAAGACGCCGACCTTCCAAACTAATGTTGCCCCACTCAACGCATTTACGCTAACCTCAGACTTTACTATTGATACTAGTAATACTGCGCTACCAACAAGCAGTTCAACATATCTAAATAATGGTGAGGAAACTTATGGTTGGTTTAGAGGTAGAATAGGTTCAGAGTTTGTCACTGTTTTCGGTAAATTAAGCAAAGCGACTGACAACTACTACTTCCAGTTGCTCGAAAGTTACGAAGGTGTTGTGACTCTAGTGAGCGGTGGCGCCTTTATATCAGATTGTAAGTTCCAAGCAGATGGCACTAAAGTCGCATACACAACTACTGCCTATAAGACTGCTTATGAGAAAGAGGGACTGAGTTCTGTTAAAATCGCATCTAATAGTGTTGTACCTATTCCAAACACTGGTGTGAATGTTGCTACGCTTTACTTGCAATCTGGTACAGAACAGTTTGATCTTGATACATATTTCGACTATAATAAGGAATATTTGTCGTTCCCTCTAACAGACATCGCAGATACTTTGTACTTTGCTGTAGATTCAGATACAGGAAGCACAAACACTGACGAAATTAGCTTGGGTGTAACATGGGAAGAGCAGTAATTTATGGCAAAGCAGATAAAGATTGGATTCGACAAAACGCCGGCTCCAGTCACAAAGGTATTCAGACAGCTTATAGATGTAGATGGTACACCGCTATTTGATGATGCGGGCAACCCTCTTGTAACTGAAGATGACGCTGTAGCCACCGGGACTTTATTAGCAAATAATGCGTTAAGCGTTCATGTTAATAATTCAATGCAACCCGATGGCGGCGGTGCTATTCCTATTGAAGAACAATTCAAAGAGTTCTCTGAAGTAAGTAGTTCACTTCTCGGTGTTCCTCGTGCCGAAGAACAGTTAAGTCTATTTTCTGATGTCGCCACTTATGGTCTTGATGTTGATAATTGGGATGCGAGTGATTTCTTTACAGGTACTTCACAAACTCCATACGAGTGGTACAACAAAGAGCATCCAGTCTATGGTAGAAGATCAAATGTTAAATTCTATGAAGGGTCTGATGAGCAAGCATTATACCTAAAGGGATTTCCTACGCAATACTCTTACCCCGCAGGACCTAAAGAGAGAAATCAATCCTCACCAGATTCAAGTTATATGATTGCTTATATGAACTTTATTGCTGTCGGAAGATACCTTTATGATTTTTGGGTGGCTGAGGGTCAAGAACAATTTGCGAAAAGGCATTTTATTTCTAGAATAGACGCTAGTGTGATAAACAGTTCCGATGAAATCGTATCTGATAATCTAGATATTCGAACTAGTGGTGATACATTAACGTGGAATGGCGATGGTATGCTTAATCCACATGATGTTAAGTATAGTCAAAACAACATTCAAGATTCTTTTGATGCTATAGAAAGATGGACAGTAGCATACGATAAAATTAAAGATAGACTCTCTTTCCCCTTTCCTCAGGTAACAGACGATACACTTAATAATGAAATAAATCGAGTAGACGTTACTCGTGGCGAAGACGTTAGAGAAAATGGGTTTGTTTCGTTCGGTGATTTTTTCCTAATAAGATCATTTTTAGCAGACACTTCAGCCACTAGACCAGGTAGAAGTTCTTTAGTCGAGTATTATGGTGTTCTTCAAAGTAAAAGAACATTTAGATATCAGCCAGGTCGAGTTAGTGGTTTTACATTTGGTACTAGAGTTGTTGCGGGCGATCCGAATAGACAAGACCAAACTGCCGAGTGGGGTTGCGCTAACGATACTGATATGTATATGTTCCAACTCAAGGGTAGCACATTCAACATCGTTAGACGAAGTACGAAGAAAATGCCAGACGACTTGTTGACTAGACAGGGGCTAACTCCACCAGAAAATTATCAATCTACTAACCCAAGAGAAAATCCAGTAAGAATAAAGGGTATTGGTAAGACTGAGGAACTCTGGGAAACAATCATACCTAAAAATAAATTTAATGGCGATGCCCTTGATGGTAACGGACCTTCTGGTTACATTCTAACTGGATTTGAAGATGTTACGATGTATAAAATCGAGTTCTCGTGGTATGGTGCTATTGGTGCGAAATTTTACGCATATGTTCCAGTTGGTGTTGGAGATTGTCGATGGGTTCTTATGCACACATTCGTAATCGAGAATGGTCTTGGTGAGCCTATATTAGAAAATCCAGATTTCAGGTTTAGATATTTAGTTCATACAAGCAACACTGAAAATATTCGTGCGCCAATGTTTCTTTACAAGTATGGTAGTAGTTGTTACATTGATGGTGGTGACGAGGGGACTTTACGTCTATCGACAATAAGTACAGACACTAAAGAGTTCAACACAAGAACCCCAATTTTAGGTATTCTCCCAAAAGAAGATATCAAGAGTACTGTCGGAATCCCCAAAGTCAATCAGAAAAAGAGTTATCCATCAACCTTATCAGTAACTTCTGATAAGGCGTGTAGACTGGATTTTGAAGAAATTTTAGGTTCACCACAAGGTGTACATTTCAACTATTCGCCATCAATAAGAATGAATGGTAGAAACCCCAAGTCAAGAACACTGAAGTTACAATTCTCAGAGGGTGGAAACCTAAGTGGTAATAGCGCAATTATTCCTGTACAGCCAGCGAGAACAAACAGCAGTTTGGGCTCTAACGACTTTTTAGGTGGTGAAGCATATAAAGAGCATGGTTTTAAAGTTGATACCAGTGGAAGTGTGGTAACTATTACAAGTAATATTACTGCTCCAGACAATACACAAGCAAATGATATGTATGAGTCTCATCAAATAACAGGGACCCTCTCTGCGGAATCAAATGGTACAATTAATATAGGAAATGATATAGCCATATATGATGCTATTCCAGATGGTTCTTATGTGAGAGTATCTGGTGGTAATAATGGAGACGCAAATCTGGCGCCCGCAGATTATCGTGTTAGTAATCCGAACAACAGCCTGTTTAGCTTCAAATTAAAAACTCTTGATGGTACAGCAACTGGAGGCGATGTAGCAATATCGGGAACTACTATTGATGGAATGAAAATTTCTCTTTTGAGAGCGTTTCCTACTAACTTTAACTCTCTTCAGGTCGGCGACTCTTTGAGATTTGGTAGCACTGATTACATTATTAAGCATTTCGGTAATGGTCAGCCACTCAGTACTGGTGCGACTGAACTTACACTGTATCCAACAAACGGATCAGCTATTGGAAATACTACTGATGCTCGTGCTGATCTTATTTACAAGTATAATTTGTCTGATAAGAATGCACACATCATAGCAAATGGTGTCTATGGTAAGTATGTAGACGATGAATCCAGTAATCTTCTTCAGAGAAGAGGCGGCGGTGAAAAAAATGCGTATGATTTAGTTGACTCACGAGCAGTTGAATCAAGTACAGGGGGAGAAGGCTCTAGTGATTTCAGATCAGCTACATTATCTACAATAGACGAGACTGGAATTTTCAATGCTGTACTATCTTCTTATCATACTGTTGTCGCTTCAGATACTCCAATATATAGTAATAAGTTTAAGATACATTTCTTAAACCCAGACTCTAAGGATTCTGGCTCTGGTTTTGGTGGAAAACATTTTTCCGAGTTCTTGGTTGGGGTTACTCCGCATAAACCAATTGGACCTGATGATTCATCCAGAAGTCTTGACGATGATCCAGAAGTGAAATTCAGTAAATATGGTCAACTGGTTCAGTTCGATAAAGATGAGTTTCCTACTATCGAATATGCCCATCTTTCAACTGACTATAACGCTCGTACAAGACTTGTGACAAAAGAGGTTGATCGATCTTATGGTAATAGATTAAATATCGACCCAAGATTAAATCTTAGTAATAATAGGGTTCAATCTCATGAAGACACTCCAAATGCAAATGGTGACGCATCTACAATACAGTGTAGTGTTGATGTAAACACATACGCAGTAGAAACAATCGAGAGAGATATATTTGACGCAGATACTGGTGCAAATAGAATTAAGATATCATTTGTAGATTCAGCACCATCAGCATCTGAGATTGAGCCAAATGTTTCTGAGGTTGGGTTCAACTTCGGAGCTTTAAATTCAGGCGCAAATAATACTGGCGGCACATCAGTTAAGTTTCAAAGTCAGGTAGTTTATCCATCGGTTGGTTCTGATAATAAACCTTATGTTTATATAGACAATGATCCAGACGGTAATGGTCATTTTAATACGCTCACTGATGGAGTGGCTCAGGTTGTAATACAGACTAAAAATATAACTATAGAAGATGATTGGAGAGCGACTACGTTTTCGGCACCAACTGCCACACAAGACGCATTCGAGAGATTTAAACATAAATCATTTACAATAACTAAGGCTGTAAGTTTTAATACGCAACCACTTTATCCAGTTTTCGCTTTAGGAGACTTTTCTCACATAAACTGTATTGTCATTGAAGAGATTAGTGAGACTGGTGAGATAAGAACTCACACGCCCACATTTTTGACAGAAGACGACAACTGGAACACAAACATATCTATTGTACAACCAAGGTCTTCTAATAACAATAAGACACCAAGTTCTTTTAATGATCTAGGTAATGATCTAAATTCTGCCTGTAGATATGACACTTCTACGTTAAATCCCCTGCGGCCCGGTAACGTAGTGTATTCTACATTTGTGGATAGTGCTGGCACAACAAAAATAGAACTAGATAATATATTTGCTAGAGATAGAAAGGGTATTCAGAGAGGCGCACTAAATAATAAAGCAGTGTTTATAACAGCAACATCTATAGACTCTTCGTCAGGCAATGGTAATATACAACTATCTCTAACTAGTAAGGAACAGTAATGGCTTTTATTTACGGTCTTAATATAGCTAACGATTTAAGTGATATTGAAGATAAGCGACTCGCTCTAAACAATCTGGGCCTTAATAGTAATGATCTTGATATTATTAAGAACGTGGGTCTTACTGAAATAATTACCTTAAACGAGTTGCACTTAGTTGCTGGTCTAACTGACAATCAAGACAAAATATTAGGTAATCTAGTTAGCGCATCAGGTCAAGTTAGCACCTTACTTGATGATATTCCTAATGCTACAGCCGGGCCGGGAATAACTCCAGTTTCTCAAAAATATAACTTTAACCTAGACGATAGGTTGGTAGCGGGTGCGATAAAATATAACTTCACAGATTTCAGTTCCGACGGCGCTCAAAAAACAATAGACGCATCATCTATCGCATCAATAAACAATACTGTGTTTACTGCCGATACAGTTTTTCAAGATGCTAGTGGTGTTGAAGTAGTAATTTCTGTTGGCGACAAGTTAACTATTGGTGGGTCAGATTCATCTCTTAATGATGGCAATTATACTGTTATATCACAAACCAATACTCAACCTAAAACATTTACACTTAGCGCAGACGCAACTTCTGGTGGCACAATAACTAGTTTCGGAAGTGGAACATTTACGCTTTATCAATACTGGAATTATGTATCAGCAGATATATCAACATCTAGAGTTTCTTCATGGTCGCCTATTGGCGTAGATGACCCAAGTACAGGTGCTGTAGAAAGCCCAGATGACCATATTTTATATGGTGGACAGTTAAGAAATAACGGAGAGTTTTTATCTGTATCCTCACTAAGTTTAACTACAGCGCCTCTTGTTAAAAAATATAGATCAGAGCAACCCACACATATAGTAGAGTTGTACATAAATGGTGCGTATAGAAAGGTACCCGCTGTAAAAGGATTGCCTATAACTCTATCTGGTATGCCTGCCCCAGGTGTGGGTAAAGCATTAGATTTTCGTGTTGGAGTAAGCAAGAATGTTACACAACCCAATGGTAGTCAAGGCTTTTTGTTCGATAGTATAGGGACTATACCAGTAACATTCGAAAGACAGTTTCCCAACGACCCCGCAGGCACCATACAAGTTGTAAACTCGTCACCAACAGAAGAAAGCGATACTGATAGTTTGGAAAATGGGGGAGATGCCGCAAGATATAATCAGACAGATATATCCCAGGTCTCTAACTTTAAAATATTTTATATCCCAGAAAAAATTAACTATTTAAGACTTACTGGTGAAGGCGATATTGGTAATGAGGATGCATTGAACATAGACACATATAGTCTACCCTCGCTTCCAAATCTTACTAGCTTAAATTTTAACGGAAATTCACTTCCGATTCTACCAGATTTTAACGTCAAAGCACCAATCTTAAAAAGACTTAGATTAAAAGGTAACAACTTATCTTCAGAGCAGACAAACTCTTTCAACCCGGAAACAGGTAATTTCGAGATAAGTTATGCGGACATATTTAGTAGATTACCAACAACGCTAGACTTTTTGGATTTAAGACAATCAACTAAGGGCGATCAAGTAGTAAATATAGATTTTACTAGATTAGATAAGCTAGAAACACTACTTTTTGGTAATATCGGTGGTACTGATAGTAGTAAGTTGAATGGACCCACACCCGGATACATTAGTATAAGTGCTAATGGTGGTAGTCTACCACTTGTTCGTGGGCCTAGTAGGATTGTAAGGTTCAACCCCTCAACACAGCCTGCCACTTTTGCTAATAGTGGCTTAATTACTGTTGCAAATCATGGATTACAGAATGGTAATTATGCTCAATACTGGGCAAGGGTTGACAGTACGAATACTCTTGGTAGTGGCACTGGCCTTACTTCAGCATCAGCAATTCCTGGCGCAAATAATGCAAGTTCGATATACGAAGTATACAATGCAAGCACAGACAGTTTTCAGGTAAAGACTTACCCCGGTGGAAGTAACGTAACATCATATAGCGGTACGATTACTGGTACTCATCACGAGTTTATTAGAGTCAATGCGGATGGTACATTGTATAGAGAAAATGGTAGCGATGGTCAAGAAAAAAGTATTGAAGTATACAAGGTAGGTAATACTTCTTACACAGAAGTTCCCACTGCACTATCACATAGTACTCGACTGAAGAACTTAGACCTAAGAACAAATCCACTAAAAACTTCTGCTTACCCATACAGAGACACTTCCACAGATGCCAAAAAAGAAGAGTCTGATTGGCAGGCGGCAGTTAGCTTTGACACGAATGCTCTTGAGAATAATTTAAATTATGGTAATACTTTTTCTAATATTCCAGATTTCAGTGGAAATACTTTATTGTCTACTTTGAGTATCACTAATAACAGGATCGACCCAGCAATCACAACAGATGCACTAAGAACTGTAGACCACAATCTGTTTCAAAATCTTACAGCGTTAACAAGTTTTAGATTTATTAATTTTGGTAGTGATGAGGGGTTTGATTCCCCAAGATGCGGTAAAGGAGATTTATCTTCAGCATTTAACGATAAACCTAATTTAGAAACACTACATCTAGAGGATATAAGTGGTGTTAATTTTAGGTTTGCGAATAATACATTTAATGACGGAACAAGTAATGTAAATGATAATAAGTTAAAAAATGTTACTGTTAAAACGCTTAATGAAGACGAAGACTCACCTGTTGCCGCATATACTGACTTCTGGGGTGTTGATGGTTCGGGCAGAACCGGTCAAGTGTTCTCGACAGTTCAAAATTCTTTAGAAAAGATAAATGTAGATGTTTCACCTTGGGGTGGTGGTAGATTAGTAAATGATGACGAC